>Ga0256840_1002859_pt1 | contig 14716 bp, 8 predicted proteins | sample 355202metaG_FD_185969 | JGI IMG/M metagenome (GOLD analysis project Ga0256840, IMG submission 185969) | Hydrothermal vent microbial communities from Mid Atlantic Ridge, Atlantic Ocean - 355-202 | ecosystem: Environmental > Aquatic > Marine > Hydrothermal vents | place: Atlantic Ocean: Mid...
AGGTCGGTCTGCTTGAAACAACGCCAGGGCAGTTGAAAATAGAGTGCTGTCTTGTGTTAGCCCTAACGCTTTTAGTGATAACAGCGGGAACATATTGGCAATGATGTAAAGCAGCAAGCCGGTAATTGCAAAGGCTAAGCTACGGTCAATCGAATTTTTATGGTGGGTATATAACGTCTTGTCGCAACGCAAACATAATACCGACTCACTCACAGCTAAGGGCGGGATGGACTGCAATAAATCACATTCCGGGCATGCTATATGAGTCAGCGAGGTTTGGCTATCATGCTTTTTTATTTGTATTGTGTTTGGTATCGCGCTCATGGCTTTATGGTTGCATAACTAATAAACGACTGCAATGTTCGTAAAGTTTCCTAATTCCCAGATAGAAAACATGATGATAACATCATGTCTTGTGCATCAGGCAGAACATGATTATATTTCATGTTTATGAGTAAAGTTATGAGCCTCAAGAAAAATAAAACTGAAAATATCACTATCCCCAAAAAGCTACGCCGCCTCACAGGCAGTGCCATTAGTGACTTTGAGATGATAAAAGAGGGCGATAAACTATTAATTGGTTTATCAGGCGGCAAGGATTCTTTAAGCTTGTTGCATGCCTTATTACATTTTCAGCGACATGCGCCGATTAAATTTAGACTTGGCGCGATGACGGTAGATCCGCAGTCAGGTGACTTTGATCCAAGTCCTTTGATTCCTTATCTGGCATCGCTTGGGATTCCTTATTTTTATGTCAAAGAGCCTATATTGGAACTGGCAGAAACGCAGATGCAAGGGGCTTCGTACTGCTCCTTTTGCTCGCGTATCAAACGCGGTTTAATGTATAAAACCGCGCGTAATGAAGGCTATAATGTGCTTGTGTTGGGTCAGCATCTTGATGATTTGGCTGAAAGTTTTTTAATGTCTGCTTTTCACGGCGGACGGTTAAATACCATGAAGGCGCATTATCTGAATGACGAAGGGGATTGCCGCATCATTCGCCCGTTTGTTTATGTGCGCGAGAAAGCACTTGCTCATTTTGCTGAAGAAAATAACTTGCCGGTAATCGTTGAAAACTGTCCCGCCTGTTTCTCAAAGCCGACACAGCGTGAGCATATGAAGCAGCTTTTGGCGGCACAAGAAAAAGCGATCCCTAACTTATTTGGTAGTTTGCTTACAACCTTAAAACCACTGATGGATGCACAGTTCTATCGTAAGACAGATTAAATTAGTGTTTTTTATCATGCTGAAAGATATAATAGTTTCAATAGCTTAGAATTAAATAAATAGAAAAGGGGGGTAAAGCATTAGTAGTAATAAAAAAACCATTATTACCTATGGAACATACGATATGTTTCATGAGGGGCATCTTAGGCTGTTAAAGCGCGCCAAGGCTTTGGGCTATTACCTTATTGTCGGTGTAACCGGTGAAAATTATGACCGTTCTCGCGGTAAGTTAAATGTCATTGAGAGCACTCAAAAACGGGTCGCCACCATTGAAGCTTTAGACTTTGTTGATAAAGTCATTGTTGAAAAACATAAAAAGCAAAAAGCGCTGGATATGGTCAAATACGATGTGGATATTTTTGCCATTGGTGATGATTGGGTCGGCACGTTTGACTACCTTAATGAATTCACTCATGTTGAATATTTACCCCGCACCGAAGGCATATCCAGCACTCAATTAAGGGAAGATAATTTTGATGTCATCAAACTAGGCATTGTAGGGCTTGGGCGTGATACCAAAGCATTTATTGATGAAGCCCAACATGTGCCTAATTTGAAGATGAGGCGTATTTACTCCTCTGATTTTTTATCGCTCAAAAAATTCACTAAAGAAAGCAAAATAATCAAATTTGGGCATGATAACTACGATGAGTTTTTAGACACGAGTATTATCGCTGTTTACATTGATACTGCCTTAGAACAACATTACGAGCTTATTAAAAAAGCGCTTAAAGCCAAAAAACACGTGTTGTGCGAAAACCCAATGGCACTACATAAGGATGAGCTACAAGAGTTACTTTCACTGGCTAAAAAAGAAAAAGTGCTATTACTTTCAGCACTTAAAACTGCATTTCTTCCTGCTTTTAACCAGTTATTAACAGAGCTTAAGAAAGGCATCATTGGCGATATAAAAGAAGTACGTGCGACCCGTACATCACTGTATAAAGAAAAGGACTACCCCGACACTTTTATGGCGCAAGGGGCAACAAATATTCTCGCTTCGTATCCTTCTTTGCTGGTGAATAAAATCCTTGGGGAAAGCAAAGATATTACCTTTTTTGATCAAGGTACCGAGGGCTACGATGTGTCTAACTTGATTATAAGTAAGCATCAAGGCGGCGCTATCGGTATCTCAAATGTTGCGACAGGGATTAAATCAGAAGGTGATGCGGTTATATCTGGCACCAAAGGTTATATTTATATCCCAGCACCTTGGTGGCTGACCAAAAAGTTTCATGTACGCTTTGAAGATGAGCATAAAAGCCAAACGTTTAATTATGAATTTGATGGCTGTGGGCTACGTTATATGATCGCCGAATTCGCTTCATTGATCCAACGTAATAAGCGCAAATCTAAAATGCTAAGCCCCGAAGATATGGTGGGCATCAACCGCGTGCTTATAGAGTACAACGAACGGAAAAGGAAGGAAAAGCAATGATTTATGAGGATTATTACATTTTTACCCCAGGCCCTGTAAAAATGTCGGAAGAGATACTTAAAATAGGCGCGCAACAAACGCCGTACTTTAGAAACAGTGCTTTTTCTGATGTGACCTACGCCTGTGAAAATGGCATGTTAGAAATGGTTAACGCGCCGCAAGGCTCGAAAGCCATTTTTCTGGCGGCATCCGGTACCGCAGGCATGGAGTCTGCGGTGATGAACTTACTCAGCAAAGATGATAATGCGCTAGTCGTTAATGGCGGTGGCTTCGGTGCGCGCTTTGTGGATATTTGTGCGACTCATGCGATCCCTCATACCGATTTTAAAGTAAGCAATACGAATCTTGCTGATATTGAAACATTAGCACCCAGTGAAAATTACAGTGCGTTAGTTGTCAATGCACATGAAACTTCGATTGGGCATTTGTACGATCTTGATGCGATGGGTGCATACGCGAAGAAAAATGACCTGCTTTATATTGTTGATGCAATTTCGATGTTAGTCACCGATCCATTGGATATGCAACAATCGAATATTGATGTAGTTATCGCCAGTTCGCAAAAAGGTTTAGCGTTACCACCGGGGTTAACTATGGTGATACTGGCACCGAGTGCAATCGCAAAAATAAAGGATATTGATTCTTTATACTTTAACTATAAAAACTACCTCACTAACGGCGAAAGAGGGCAATCGCCCTACACGCCAGCGGTGACGATTATGCTGCAACTCGAAGCCCGCTTAGCGCAAATTAAACAACGCGGTGGTGTCGCCCAAAGTATCGCCAACGCAAAAGAAATTGCGCAATACTTTCGCGCCAATATTAAGAGTTTACCCGTAAAAGAATATACCCCATTTATGCCCAATGCGATGACTACGCTAACCCCAACCGATGGCAGGTCAGCGATGGATGTGGTTAATGCCTTAGAAGAAAACTACAAAGTAATGGTCTGCCCGAATGGTGGGCCGGAGCGTGAAATTGTTTTTCGTATTTCGCATATGGGTGAAATGACCAAAGCATATACCGATGTGTTGATTGATGCGATGCATGACTATTACGGGGTTGCTAGAAACTAGCTGACTGGGAGGTATTAAAAAAAAATTCACCACGAAGGCACGAAGGAACACGAAGAAGGGAATATATAGGCTTTTGTTTTTCTTCGTGCCCTTCGTGGTAAATTCTTATCTTTTAGAGTACAAAACCAATATCTTACGCCCTGTTATCCGCATTGAAGTCACGGATTCAGGTTAAATAGAAGAGCAAGCAAATGATAGAACCGAAAGATTTACGCAAAGCACAGCTCATTATGCTGGATATGCTAAAAGAGTTTGATGCGATTTGTAAAAAGCATCAACTTCAATATTGGTTAGATTCTGGCTCACTTCTAGGTGCGGTTAGGCATCAAGGTTTTATCCCGTGGGATGATGATATTGATCTTTCAATGCCGTTGGAAGACTATAATCAGTTTTTAAAAATTGCTAAGGATGAGCTCTCATCAGAGATTTTCTTACAAACTTCTCAGACCGATAAAAGCTTTAAATTTGACTACATAAAACTTCGCTCCAACAAAGCCAGTATTGTTGAGTTTCATGAAAAAGACAAAGAGGTAGATTATCACCAAGGTGTGTTTGTCGATATTTTCCCCATGCTTACGCTAGATAATAGTGATGAAAACAAGGTGCTTTATAAGCAATACTTTAAAGATATTAGAGAGGTATCATCTATTAGCCTGCATACGCCAGATGGCAGGGATGATCCTGTTAAAAGATCTGAGTTAGTCGCATCATTAAAACAAAAACATCAAGGCTGGCAGAAAGATAATACAAAAATCATCTACGGTGGAGAAATGCCAGATGTAGCTGCTTGGTTTGATAAGGCTGATGTCTTCCCACTCACCACGCTGTTGTTTGAAGGACTACCATTTCCTGTGCCAAACCAGCCAAGCAAATACTTAGATGCTATTTATACTTTTGATTATAGACAGCTACCACCTAAGGATAAACGCACGGTTCATGCGCATCGTATTTATTTTAAGGAGTGAAAGCTGCTGGTACGAAGTGATTCGATTCTAAAATAAGCAGGTAAAAAAATAGCGATTATTAAATAACCGCTATTTCTGTTATTTTCTGCCTGAAGCTTACACCTCAGGCAAGTTATCGCCTAGCGATTAGTCCCGTAAGAACATGGCTTCCAGGTAAACTGCTGGAACACCAGTTTCCCATGGTGCTATTTTGCTTTCGGTAACGAGTGTTGCGTGAGTTTTTGGGAGAAGATCTTTCCAATCGCTCCAGTGAGCTTTCGCATAGCCATATAGCTGACTGGAGTAAAGCGCTCCTTGTTCACTAAGCTTTTGATGTAGCTCGGCGTAATTTGGGATATCACGATCCTTATACTCCACAAACCTTACTTCTACGTTAGAGTTACATTCAGGCTTAGGTAGGTAAGTATACGGTGTCCCCGTTGCAGGATTAATGATATTTAATGCCGCAAGATGCGCACCTTGTAAAACTTCTGATCCTTTAATCAGTCTTTCTTTATGCCTCTCGAATAGATTTTCTCCATCTTGTAGATAAAGGATTTGTGCCATATTCAACAGAGGTTCCATACCCATATGGGCGTGACCCATATCTCTATAATATTCTTCAACCAGACCATCATGTTGAAAACAACTACTCCCTTCTCCTATATACCAAATGCCATCTAGATTATCTAAGTTTCCTCCATGAATCCGAGAAACTGGCATTCTGCCATCTATATCATCTAGGCCATTTGCATAAAAGGTATTTGGCACACCTAAAGGATCACTGTTTAAATATATTTGTGAAACAAACAAAGAGTCAATAGAACGACTGATGAAATTAAACTTATCTGTAGCTATTTTTCGAGCTTCATTTGTAGTCGCAAAAGAGTCCTTGACGATCCAGTAAGATAGTTTGGCCATAAGTTGTGACGACACCCAGTTCCCCCCTAGACGGCCAAGCTCAAACTTCTCACCCTGCATTGTGGAATAAATCGTATCCATAAACTGCTCTGCTCTAGCTTTCTCGGCAGCGGGGTATTCGTAACCTATATCATTGTGTAATAATATCTCTATTGCATTGGCATATTCTTTAACATGCCAACTTACTTCAACTCCTTTTCCATGTCCTGCAATTCCTCCAAATACCTTAGCCCATTTATCAATGGATTTTACAGCCATGTCAAAGTGCTTAGGGTTTTTCTCGACAAAGCCTCGAACAGCCCAATAGGTGGCTCCTTTGCTTTCATTTACCCACAAGTTGACGATGCCCCTATCATTTTTCCGATCTAAAGTCCTTTTTGTAGGGAAGCGAGAACTACCTGCTACAAAGCTATCTGGATTTTTGTTTATAGATTTATTGTTATCGCTACTAAATTCAGAATAGATCTTTCCTGTTTGTTTACTACGCCATTGTTTTAAGGTGGAAAAAGGTAGTGTGACGCCTTTGTGTTTTATCTCAGATATGATTTTAAACGGAACTACAGCATCTTTTTCTTTTACGGATACAGAAGACACGTGTATCGCTAAATTCTGTTGATCGCTTCTACCAACGATATAAGCGGTCTCACCGGTTGCAGTAAATTCGAAGGTATGCTCCGTATAGCCATACTTTGCCGTACTGGAAGATTCTCCCAGCACGTTGGCCTTTTCTGCGGAAGGAATGTTTGACTCTACGCTAAAATAGACATCTGCTCCAGAGTAGAAAGTATTACTATTTACATCTGGCTTAAAGGATACTGCATTAACTGTGTACACTCTTCCTGGCTTTGTCGGTATTTCTTGATATATCTGAGATTTGTCCGCCCTTTTATTGATGGATAATGAGTATTGATCTGTACCGGTACCATGATACGCATATTCAACGGGGCGCCCCCCGGTACTTTTCCATGCACCTATATTGAGGGCAGATAACTTATTATGCCCGCCCACGACTAACTCCGCGGTCGTGGGGATCCTGTAGGTATAGTTAGGCTCTGGGGTTTCGATCTTTTCAGGGATCTCAATCTCGATTTTTTCTACCGCGACGGCTCCCACTTTAACCGGGCCAAAGTGTGCTACATTGTTGATTTTAGTAACAGACTGTTGCTCTGTTCTAAAGCTACTTTTATCAAGCAATAAGACCTTGTTGCCGTTTGAGGGTTTTACAAATACTCTATAGGTCTGATTATTGCGATTCATCTCAAGCGTAAACGTATACTTGTTTTTTGCAGTGTAAGGCACCCTTTTACTTGCCGTATAGGTGCTTCCATTTCTCACATCTATATTGCCCGATTGAGCAAATCGAACAATCATAGCTAAATCAGTATAAGTATTTGCTTTTCCATCTGAGAAGCCAATAACGGCGTCAATTTTGTTACCCTTAGGCGCTGCTACAAAAGTGTATATGGCAAGACTGTCTTGTGTAGTGACAGCCTTATTATGCCAAATTTTAAAAGGTGCAGGATTAACAGATGGAGTTTCTTTTACGACAATAGCACCAACGTTAACAGGGCCATAATGTGCGGTATTGTTTATTTTATCAATCGACTGTTGTTCTGTTCTAAAGCTACTTTTATCAAGCAATAAGACCTTGTTGCCGTTTGAGGGTTGCACAAATACTCTATAGGTATGATCACTGCGGTTCATCTCAAACGTAAACGTATACTTGGTGTTAGCAGTGTAGGGCACTTTTTTATTTGCAACGTAACGGCCTCCATTTCTCACATCTATATTACCCGTTGGAGCAAATCGAACGATCATGGCTAAATCAGTATAAGCACTTGCTTTCCCATCTGAGAAGCCAATGACCGCATCAATTTTATTACCCTGGGGTGTTGCTACAAAAGTGTATTGAGCATCCTCTTTTTGTGTGCGGATTGGTTGGTTGCGCCAAGTGATGTCTGCCTTGTTTGTAGAGTATTCTTTTGCCTTGTGAAAGAGATCTGATTTTCCTAAATGAGACTTGGATTCACTTACAGTAGTGTTCTCAGCTCTAACACCATAACTTGTTAATAGTAGTGTTATTGTAATGCTGATTAGGAGCCCTTCCTTATATTTAAGTATTTTCATATCCATGTCCTTGTTTTGGGGATTATTTTATGAGCATAACTTATTTTCCATACAATAATTTTTGTAGAAATAATACTCAGACTATAAGACTACATGAATATCCATTAGTTCATTTAATGAGTGTTATTATCATGTAAATTGTTTGAATGCTTTATTCGAAAGTATGATAGAAGAAAGATTGAATTATTTTCTCCTGCCTTTTCGTGCTTACATTTAGATAGCAAGAGTGCTTTAAACGTACTACAGTCTAAGTTAACACTACCTTTAAGGATTCCCATGACCGTCAAACAAGGCTTCACCCTCTTATCCATAGCGGTTCCTGCTGTGCTTGTATTGTTATCATTGATTTGGTTGCCGTTCTTATGGGGTTTCTTAGTTATTCTGCCAATCATAGTATTGGGCCTGTGGGATATTACGCAACGTAAAAAAACCTTATTGCGTCTGTATCCGATTATAGGTCATTTCCGCTATTTCTTAGAGTCGGTACGTCCAGAAATTCAGCAATATTTTATCGAATCAGACACCAACGGCAAACCGATTAGCCGTGAGTTTAGAAATCTGGTTTATCAACGTGCAAAAGGAGATAGAGATACGCGGCCTTTCGGCACGGTGTTTGACGTGTATCGCACGGGTTATGAATGGATTAACCATTCACTAGCGCCTAGCAAAGTTTTAGAACAGAATCCACGCATTATCTTTGGTAGCTTACATTGCAGTCAGCCTTATGCCGCATCACCGTTAAACATTTCAGCTATGAGTTATGGTGCTTTAAGTAAAACGGCTATTATGGCATTGAACAAAGGCGCTAAAGCAGGGGACTTTGCGCACAACACGGGTGAAGGCGGGGTTAGCCCATACCATACTAAGCATGGCGGTGATTTAATCTGGCAGATTGGCACAGGGTATTTTGGTTGCAGAATGGATGATGGTGCTTTTTGTGAAGAACAGTTTGCAGAAATAGCGCAACGTAAGCAAATTAAAATGATCGAGGTTAAGTTGTCGCAAGGCGCAAAGCCGGGGCATGGCGGAATTTTACCAGCCGCCAAAGTTACGCAGGAAATTGTGGATATTCGTCATGTGAAGCTAGGTGAAGATGTTATTTCTCCGCCTTCGCATTCTGCTTTTTCAACGCCAAAAGGCTTGCTTGAATTTATCGTAAAGCTACGCAAACTATCAGATGGCAAGCCTACTGGCTTTAAATTATGTATTGGGCATAAATCAGAGTTTCTTTCCATCTGTAAAGCGATGCTTGAAACAGGCATTACGCCAGACTTTATAAAAATTGATGGCGGTGAGGGAGGTACCGGAGCTTCACCAATAGAGTTAACGAACTCAGTCGTTATGCCATTACGTGATGCCGTATCATTTGTTAACAATGCGCTGGTTGGTGTTAGTTTGCGTGACAAAATTCGTCTTGTAGCTGCGGGTAAAATTATCTCCGCGTTTCATATGGTGAAAATCATCGCATTAGGCGCAGACACGGTTAACTCGGCAAGGGGCATGATGTTTGCATTAGGCTGTATTCAAGCGCGTCACTGCAATACTGATGCCTGCCCGACGGGTATCGCTACTCAAAACCCTACACGCTATCAAGCTTTGGATGTGAGTGATAAAGGCGAGCGTGTGGCGCACTATCACAAGGCGATGATTCATCACTTAATGGATTTACTGGCGGTTGCGGGTGTACGATCTACTGATGATATAAAGCCTCATCACATACAACGGCGTGTAAGTGAGGTTGAGGTAAAAAGCTATGCGGAAATTTATGATGTGCTGCAGAAGGGTGACTTACTCAGCACGGAGTTACCAAAGCATTGGCAGAAGGATTGGAATTTGGCGAGTGCCAATGCTTGGTAACAAATGGTTAGTGTCTACTCATGGTAAAGCTTAAAAAGTGATTTTAGTAACGGCAACTTGCAACCCAGGGTTTACTTCTATATGCAAGCGGATAGCAGGACCAATATAGCGGCTAACGTCTTCTTCATAAAGCTGGTCGGTGTTGCCCACTTGCCTTATGTCACCTGCGGGTTGTTCAAATAACAGCTTACGCCCACCTTTAGTATCTACTGCATATAGGCGGAAGTAGTCATGTGGATTGCCATCAGCATTTAAGTAGTGCCAGTAAAAACGTAAATAGCTTTTTCCATTTCTGATTCTTACTGCTGGTGAGGTTGCACTATTTCCGGTTTTTTTCCAGCGCCTTACCGAGCGACCACTTATTGATGTCACAAGGTTAGCTGCTGCACTAGTAGGCTTTGTTTTAACGGGTGCTTGGACCGCTGGCTGGTTGTGTACGACGGCTTGTTTAACAGGTTTTGCTGTTGGCTCGTCAATAACAGGGTCAGGTAGATTATCAACCACAGGTGGTAAATAGGCCTTACGCCTTGGCGCAACGTAGGTTGAGCGTGTTGACAAGTAATCCATTAAGGCGGCATATTTGGGTGAGGTTTTTTGATCTAAGCTATCCAACATGCCAAAAAAATTCTTCGGCTCTACTTCGCCGATACCATAGAAATGCAGCAATAAACCACCGCCACCTTGTTGCCAAGTATTTAGATATTGTTTATATGCTTGTCGCATACGCGGGTCATTCTGCGCACTCATAAATAGGTTAAGCACGGCAGGGTCTTTTACTGTGTGGGGGGGGTCGTAGCGTATTAAATGCTGGCCTGCCTCATAGGCTAATAACTCAAGGCCATATTTATCGGCAAGCTTTTTATTGGAATAAATTTGATCACGCAAGCGCGACATTGCGCCACCTTCAGGGCCGTTTTTAATCATTCCACCGTGTAAAATTTCTTGGAAGAGTCGTGATTTTCCACCATCGCCATCTCTTGTCCATGCCTTAACGGTTGCGCGGTTTTCTTTACGCGCAATATAGTCGCCAAAGTAGGGGCCGATGCCGTAACCATCAACACGATTCCCACAGCCATTGGCTTCTTTCCATAATGGACATTCAAGAATTTCTTTACCAATCCAAGGGACTGAGTTAAGTGAGCCTAGTACACATTTCACACGGTTGCGCTGACCACCAAACTCCTTCTTAAAAATTTGGCACATTTCAACGCTACGTTTGGCGTACCAGTTTGCGCCAAGTAAAACGCGGCGTTTGCCGGGGGCTACTTTTTTATAAGGAAAGTTCCAGAGCTTGTCTGCTTTACGCGCGGCATAAGTTGCAGCAGGGAAGATGCTGTTCCACACTTCATTAGAGTATTCAACATACACTTTTTGATCTTTGCGTAAGCGATTTTTAACCATGCGGGCGTACTGACGCATGTATTCATCGTTGGCTTTGTAGGGAACACTTAGCCATGGAGTAGCATTAATCGCATTGGCTAAATCAACCATGCGCTCGGCAGGCACACCTTTATCGCCAGTGTAATGTGCGGCGCCTATGGTCGCGCGTTGCCACCATTCAACCGCTGTGTTACCACGCGGATTTGTCCAAGGCATAAAACGTAGTGCGTGCATATCACGTACTTTTCTCAGGTAATCTATATTAAATATTTGGCGCTTATAATTATGCTCGTTTCTTTTGGGCACAATACTTAGTTTACGGATGTAATTACCGTTTCTTCTAGGGTCTGTCTGGAGTATTTGGAGTCTTAAATTACGTTTTGGTGAGAGTAAGTCAAACTCTATGTGGCCGTTAAACTCGTTAATAATCTTAAGGTCACCAGTCATTTTAATGAGACCTTCACCTTCATAGAGGATTACATATCGTCCCGTAGGAAAAGCTCTTGGGAGCTTCCAAGTGCTTGTTACGCTGGTATAAATTGCGGGGTCTTGCTGGGGAGGGAGTGAACGAACCCAGCCATCACCATCTAAATCTAATAAGGCTTGCTCACCCGTATTTAAGGATTTTTTTCGTGAACAGCCTGGGTCAATAGGTTGGCTAGCACGCCAGTCATATTCACAGGAGGTAAACCAACCACGTGATGACTTAAAAATATCTGTAAACGGAATTGCTGAGGTTAATTTTCCTAAACTTGCGACATTAATGCCTAATTTAGGATGATTGGTTTGGCGTGCGCTAGCAGGTAAAAGTGCAACAGTGATAACTAATAAAAGCACCCCTTTTAAAAAACGCGATGACATATACTCTCCTTGAAGGTTATCACGCAGGGCATGATAATCGGTTGTTATTTTTAGGAATCTCTGAATAACCTAGCTGAATTCTGGCAACGCCAAGTTTTCAAATTCGAGGCATTGATTTATAGCATAGTTATTCTATGGTTTAAATCAATAACGAAGAAGTTGGAAGCTTGGCTAAGCCGCGTTAGCTAATAAGAGCGGCGAGTTTACAAGGCACCAACTCCGTTGTTGTTATTTTTTGCGAAGGGAGCGACCATTCTCAAAAAATACGCCTAGGACTTGGTGCCTTGTAAACTCGCAGAATCCAACTAGGTTGTTCAGAGCTTCCTTTAATAATGTGAGCTTATCTTTAAAGTGTCTGCTTATCAATATTAGTCTACTTTTGCTTGTATTTGTTCAAATCGTTTACTGGCTAAAACTATTAGTATTAAAACGGGCATGCCCATTAAAGCAGTTATAATAAAGAAGTTAGGATAGCCTAACTCATCAACCATTGAGCCAGAATAACCACCTAATATTTTAGGTAATAAAGTCATTAACGAGCTGAAAATAGCATATTGTACTGCAGTAAATGAGATATTGGTTAAGCTTGATAAAAACGCAATAAACGCAGCGCTGGCTAAACCAGCGGATAAATTGTCCGCCGAAATAACCAAATAAAGCATTGGCAAGTTATGACCTAGGCCTGCTAAGACCATAAATAATAAGTTAGTAACTGCGGATAACAATGCGCCTAAAAAGAGTATTTTTAAGACTCCAAACCTAACCGCTAAAAGCCCGCCTAAAAATCCACCTGCAATTGTCATAAACAAGCCAAAGGTTTTTACTACGCTGGCAATTTCAATTTTAGTAAAACCTAAATCCTGATAAAAAACATTTGAGATAACCCCCAGTACAATATCCGAAATTCGATATAAACCGATAAGCGCTAATAACAACCAAGCTAATGAATAACCGTATCGAGAGAAGAAGTCTTTAACCGGTGCCACATAGGTATTAATCACCATTGATTTATTAACAATGCCGAAACGAGTTAAAAGCATTGCAACCATCCCTGCCGCGAGTAAGGCAGAAAACAAACGCAAGGCTTGCACTAAAAATGCAGCTAAGTGTTTATTTGAGAAAGCATCCGTTAACGTTGTTTTAAGGTTTTTTGCAAAATCCACACTAAAATAAAATACTGCGATAAAGCTAGCAACGGCAAAGGCAAATAGTAATAAAAAGCGAAAATAATCTGAGCCTGAATAAAGTGATTCGTCAGCACGTTGTGTTTTAGGCTCAGGGATAAGCAGTGTTGTCGCAATGCCTACCAGCATCACCCCAGCCATAATCATATAACTCATCTGCCACGCTTGGTAATTATAAGCGCCCTTGTCAGAGCCAAAATAGCTGGCTAAAAATAAAGCCCCTGCCCCTGCGACCAACATGCCAATGCGGTAACCCGCAATATAAGTGGATGACATTAAAGCCTGCAAATCCGAGTCGGCAGATTCGATACGGTAGGCATCAATGACCACATCTTGGGTGGCAGATGAAAAGCCTAGTAAAATCGCAGCCAACGCCATGACAGTTAAGTTGCCGTCAATGGTTGGGTCAGTTTGTGCCATCCAAAAGATAGCACCAATGATAAACAGTTGAGCGACTAACATCCAACTTCGGCGGCGACCAAGCAACTTGGTTAGCAGGGGTAAAGGTAGCTTATCAATCAAAGGTGCCCAAACAAACTTAAAGGAATAGCCTAAAGCTGCCCAACTAAAAAAGGTGACTGCAGAACGCTCAACACCCGCTTCGCGTAGCCATAAACTGAGTGATGAAAAAATCAGCAGAATCGGCACACCCGCCGAAAAACCTAAAAATAGCATGGTGAGAACACGCGGATTGGCAAACTCTTTTAGTGTTTCAGTCCAGCTTTTTGGATGTGAGTCTATTGGCGTGTCTGTGTTGCTTGTAGTCATTTGATTCCCCTTATGGAAAGTATACAATAAACGAAGGGCATTTTATAAGGAGCTATGAATAAGAAAGGGGGAAAGTATGAAGCGGATTATAAGTATCGTTTGCATGGTGCTAGGAGCCTGTCCGAGAACTAGAAACCTACTGCAAATTCCACAATCATCATAATTTGAGCTTATCAAAATCGTTAAGTAGCCGTACTATTCACCTCTTTCGATAATCACAACTTATGATAATTCTGTAATTTTCGCTATGATCTTAGTTCTCGGACAGGCTCCTAGTTCGTTCACAGTTATTGGCAAAACCCAAAAAGCTAAAGAAGTTTAAAACCAAAGAGGCATTGTGCGCATACATTGAAGAGAAAAAAGATAATGCCGAAGAGCGAATGCTGCGCGGTTATACGGTGAAGCAATATAATAAGTTAGAGGCGAACCGAAAGTACTGGAAAAATAAATATATCGAAAATTGCTTTTGATAGTAAGGCTAGCCACGGAAATACGCGGAAGATACGGAAAATGAGTGTCAGCTTTCCGTGTTTCTCCGTGTCTTCCGCGGCAAAATATTTTTATTTAAACGCCATCTTAAATGCCATGCCCAATACATCGTCAATCATTGAGCCATCATTATCAGCATCAAACATTTTAGTTAAAAAGCCGGTTGATTGTTGACGGGAAGGAGCGCTGTTTCCCCCGCCCATCATCTTTTTTCCTAGCGCGCCCATTACCATGGTTGCAACAATTGGTAGCATTTTTTTGAGCAAAGAATCACTTAAGCCCGTCTCTTTTGAGGCACGTTTAGTAACATGGCGGCTGACGTCTTTGTTGCCAAAAATATGACCTAAAATATCGTTGCCATCATTTCGTGTGCTTTCTTCACCAAATAGTGAAGGGTTGTCAATATAGCGTGAATGTTTACCGGTGTTGAGTGCGTCAAAAAGT
>Ga0256840_1002860_pt1 | contig 14712 bp, 10 predicted proteins | sample 355202metaG_FD_185969 | JGI IMG/M metagenome (GOLD analysis project Ga0256840, IMG submission 185969) | Hydrothermal vent microbial communities from Mid Atlantic Ridge, Atlantic Ocean - 355-202 | ecosystem: Environmental > Aquatic > Marine > Hydrothermal vents | place: Atlantic Ocean: Mid...
ACTTCAGTTTAAAGAAAAAAAGAAAGAAAACAGATTGTATAAAAAGTTGGATTCACATTGGAATGATTTAGGTGCTTTTTATGCATACCAAACGCTTGTTGATGAAATAAGTAGAGATTTTGATATTGAAAAACTTGAAATATCATCTTTTAAAATAGACTCTGTTAAAGCATCTGGCGACATTTCTAAAATGATAAATTATTCCGATAAAAAAAATAGTATCATATTAACGCCTAAATTTAAAACCCACGCTGTTGATGTTGATTTTGTAAAGTATTATAAAAACGTAAATATTTACGAAAGTCATCATAAAAACAGATCAAAAAAATTAAAAGTATTGTTGTTTCGAGATTCGTTTTCATCGGCTTTAAAGCCTTTTATTAATGAAACTTTTGGCGAATGTATTTATATTTGGTCAGCTAATTTTGATAAGGAATTTATTTTAAAAGAAAAGCCAGATATAGTTATTTCTGAGTATATAGAAAGGTATTTAGAAAAATTACAAAAATAAAACGAAATTAAGTACGTTACTACTTATATAATTAGAAAAAACAATGAAAAAATCATTTAGTATACTATTCATTTTATATAGTTTAATTTCTTTTTCGCAAGTCGATTATAGCGATTTATGGGAAGATTTTTTTTCTTACAATAATGTAAAAGATTTTTATTTTAACAATAATAAAATTTATGCTGTTTGTGAAAACGCCATTTTTATTTATGATGAAAATAGCTTTGAATATAAAAAAACATCTTCCGTTCATGGTTTGTCAGGCGAAACGACTTCGAGCTTTTACTATAGTAATTCTACCAATAAAATTGTTATTGGTTACGAAAATGGTTTGATAGAGGTAATTAAACCCAACGGTTCTATTCATGTGTCTGGAGATATTGAACGATTAAATATAATAGGCTCAAAACGTGTAAATCATATTACACAGTATGGCAATAAACTTTATATCTCTACCGATTTTGCAATCATTGAATACGATATTGAAAATTTAGTTTTTGGAGAAACTTTTTATATTGGTAATCAATCTTCGACTGTTCAAATTAATAAAACCGCCATTTTTAATAATAGAATTTATGCTGTTACAAAAAATGGTATTTACTCTGCAAATGTTGATAATTTAAATTTAATCGATTTTAATAATTGGACGCAGCCACAAGGTAACTTAATAGGTAATTTTACTACGATAGCTTCATTTCAAAACGAATTATACGTTTCAAGGCATAGAAGGTTATTTAGATTAGATGCTGATAATTCATTGCATCAAGTACAAATTTATCCAACTAGTATCGTAAATTTAAACAGTACTTTTGATTATTTAAATGTGAGCTTAGATAGTTCAGTATATACATACAATCAGCAATTTGTTGAGGTTGATGTAATTCATGCAGATAGCGAATTAGACTTTCATTTAAATAATGCGTTTACAAAAAACAACAATGTGTTTCTTGCAACCAAAGAAAACGGAATTCTAAAAAAGGGTTTGGGGCAAATTGAGTTTGATGAAATTCATCCTGCTGGACCTTTGCATAATGATGCATTTTCTATCGAAGTGCTAAATAATCATTTATGGGTAGTTTATGGCGGTCAAAAAAGTTTGACCTTTAATTTTTCTGGAATAAGAAAAGGGTTTAGTCATTTTAATGGCGAAGATTGGTTTAACACACCGTATAATAGTGAAATACCACTAGATTTAATCGATATTACATTAGATAAAAACAACGAAACCAATGCTTATATTAGTTCATGGCAAGGTGGTTTGTTAAAAATTGAAAATGACGAATTGGTTACTGTTTTTACAGGTCAAAATAGTGGTTTAGAAAGTTGGGTTAATGATGAAAAAACCTTGGTAAGTAGTTCGGCGTATGATAGTCAAGATAATTTATGGGTTACAAACAGTTATGTAGCTGATAAAATTAAAAAATTTGACGGCACATCTTGGCAAGGCTATAATTTTGGAGATGTACTTATAAATCCTGGCACTGAAGGTTTGGGAGATGTGACTATTGATAGAAATGACAGTAAATGGATTGAAACAAGAGGTAATGGTGTTTTAGTAATTAATAGAGATGGCACAAAAGTAAAAGCATTAAACGAATATACAGGCACAGGAGATTTGCCAGATAATAAAATATATGCAGTAACACCTGATAAAAATAATAGAATTTGGATTGGTACATTACACGGTTTAGTACGATTTGATAATGCTTCTAATGTATTTGAATTAGATACTTATAAAGCAAAACCAATAATAATTAAATTAGATGGCGGAACAGGAGAAGATCAAGGTCAGGTTTTATTAGGCGATCAACCTATTAGAACAATTGCAGTTGATGGTGCAGATAATAAATGGTTTGGTACCGAAACTGGCGGTGTTTTAGGTACAAACCCAAGTGGTCAAAAAACATTGTATATTTTTGATAAAGAGAATTCGCCTTTGCCTTCTAATTTCATTAATAAAATTGTGGTTGATGATACAACAGGTAAAGTCTATTTTGCGACAACAAAAGGTATTGTAGTTTATAATAATGAAGTAGCACCTTTTGGCGATAAGTTAGATAAAACTTATGCTTATCCTAATCCTTCTACAAAAGAAAATCAATTTATAACTATCGATGGACGAAATGGAACACATTTGCCACGAGGCACGAACGTTAAAATACTAGATAGTGCAGGTTATTTGGTTTATGAAACTAATATATTGGAAGGCATAGAAGTAAAAGGAGGAAAGGCAATTTGGAATAAAAAAAACCTTGCAGGAAGACGAGTAGCTTCGGGAGTTTATGTTATTATGCTTTCTTTGCCTGATAAAAGTGAAACATCTATTACTAAAGTAGCAATTATTAATTAAATTGTATTAGTAAATTTGAAAAGCAACTGCATATTTTTAACATTTAATATTTAAAGTTTGATAGAATCAACCAAGGCAGTCGTGCTTAGTGCTTTAAAGTTTAAAGACACCAGTTTAATCGTTAAATGTTATACCGAAAAAGGCTTAAAATCATATTTGGTTAAAGGAGTTTTATCTAAAAACACGAAAAACAAAAAATTTAAAGCGGCATATTTTCAACCATTCACTTTACTTAACATTGTAGCAAATCACAATAATAAAGGGCAATTAAATTATATTAATGATATTCAGATTGAACATCCAATTCATAATATTTATGCAGATATTTATAAAAACACAATCGCCCTTTTTTTGGCCGAAATTTTATTGAATGTTTTAAAAGAGGAAATTGAAAACAAAGTATTGTTTGAATTTATAGCGCATGCAATTATTTGGTTGGACACAGAAGATAATACGAGTAGTTTTCATATTGTATTTCTAATTAAACTCACAAAATATTTAGGTTTTTATCCTAACCTGCCAAAAGAAACAGATTCTTTTTTTAATTTGCAAGAAGGAAAGTTTACATTTCATAAGCCAATAAATTATTTTATTGCGAATGAAGAATTTAATATTTTTAAAACCTTGATTGGTACAAATTTTGATGGTATTTCTAAAGTAAAAATGAATGCAAAGTCGAGGCAAGTAATAATTAATATATTGATCCAATATTTTACATTACATTTGCCGGAATTTAGAAAACCCAAATCGTTAGATGTTTTACAAGCGATTTTTAGATAAATTAAGAAATTAAACTGTTTTGAAAAAAATAAGTATCCCTTTTTTTTTATTGATTACAAGCTTTGCTTTTGCTCAAAGTATACTTGTTTTAAATGGTAGTACTAAAGAGCCATTAAGTAATGTTTCTGTATCTAATAGTAAAAATAAACATTGTATTTCGAATATTGATGGTGTGGTAGATTTGTCAAATTTTAAATCTACCGATGTTATTTATTTTCAACACATCGCTTTTGAAGATTTTATGTCTTCTAAAAAAGAATTGTTGGTGTTAAAAAAGGTTTTGTTAACATCAACATCAAACGATTTGTCTCAAGTATTTTTGTCAGCAAGTAAAAAAGAGGTAAAGCGTAGTAGAATAGCACAAGAAATACATACGATGACACAAAAAGATATCGTTAAAGCAGCTCCGCAAACTACAGCAGATATGCTTTCGAATATGCCTGGAATAAAAGTACAAAAATCACAATTTGGCGGTGGAAGTCCAGTAATTAGAGGTATGGAAGCAAACCGAGTATTGTTGGTTGTTGATGGAGTAAGAATGAATAATGCCATTTACCGTAAAGGACATTTACAAAATTCGATTAGTGTTTCTCCAAACATGTTAGAACGAACAGAAGTAGTTTACGGACCATCATCTGTTATTTATGGTTCTGATGCGCTTGGTGGCGTAATTCATTATTATACAAAAAAACCTAAAACCAATGCGTCATTTAAAATAATTCCTAATTTTTTAACACGTTATGCTACTGTTAATAATGAGTTTACTGCAAATGCATCTGTTGAGTTACAATCTGAAAAAATGGCTTCTTTTACTTCAATATCTCGTAGTAAATTTGAGGATTTAAAAATGGGTAAAAATAGAAGTCATGGTTATAAAAATTGGGGTTTGCAACCGTATTATTCTAATAACACCGATAGTTTTTACAATGAAAATCCTGTTGTGAATCCAGATGAAGAAATGCAAAAAAATGTTGGTTTTGAACAAATGGATTTTATGCAAAAAATTGTAATTCCGTTATCGAAAACAACCGACATTAATTTTAATGTTCAATATAGTGAGTCTTCAAATATAGATCGGTTTGATAAATTAACAGAATACAAAAACGGAGAACTAAAATTTGCTGAATGGCATTATGGTCCGCAAAAAAGATTCTTGGCATCAACACAAATTGAAATTGACCCTAAACGAAGATTTTTAGATAATGGTAAAATAACGATTGCTTATCAAAAAATTAATGAATCAAGAGTGCAACGAAAATTTAATAGTTTAGAGCGCTCGTATAGAGATGAAAAAGTAGAAGTTTTTAGTATAAATGGCGATTTTGAAGTACCAATTAAATCGGTTACAAAACGCGTTTTTTCTTATGGAACTGAATTTACATATAATGATGTTGAGTCAACGTCTAAAGGTACGTTGTTGCAAATAGATGAAAATAAAATTACTGAAATTGATGATGATATTACGGTTCAAACAAGATATCCTGATGGCGGAAGTTCTTATACCAGTTCTGCTTTTTATGTTGATTATCGTCAAGATATTAGTAAAAAAGAAACTTTAAATACAGGTGTACGTATTACCAATACAACACTCCAAGCAAAATGGAACGATGCAACTTTTATTGTTTTAGATAATAATGATATTGTTTTAAATAATACAGCGGCTACAGCAACGATTGGTTACGTTTTTAAACCCATACGAAGTATGCAATTTAATGCGGTAATTTCGTCAGGATTTAGATCGCCTAATATTGATGATATTGGTAAAATTAGAGAAAAAAATGGTTTTGTAACAGTGCCAAATATTCATTTAAAACCAGAGCATGTTTATAATTCTGAAATCACTTTAATTAAGTATATCAATAACAAAAGAGCAAACTTTAGTTTTACAACATATTATACTTTGTTACATCAATACATTACCAGAGATTTGTTTGAGTTAAACGGAAGTGATACAATTGAATATGATGGTGAAACCGTTAAAACTATTGTTAATGTAAATAAAGGGCAAGCTTATATTTATGGAGGCACAATAAGTTTTAATGGTAAAATAACAAAGCGTTTTTACGGAAAAGCAACTGCCACTTTTACCAAAGGAAGATCGAAAGATACCAAAGAACCTTTGTCTTCAATACCGCCAACGTTTGGCGTGTTTGAAATTGGTTACGCTAAGAAAAAATGGGATACAAGTTTTAATTTTCGATTTAATGCAAAAAAGAAATTTGAAGATTATAACCTTGCTGAAGGTATTGATAATGAAGAGCAAACACCTTTAAACCCATTAACAGGAAAGTACGATTTAGGTAATCCGTCATGGAGTACGTTAAATTATAACTTAACCTACAAGCTAAACAACAAGATAACTATTTTGTTAAATGTTGATAATATTTTTGATACTCATTATAAAGAATTTGCATCATCAATTAGTGCGGCAGGACGTAATTTTTCGTTTACGGTTGCGAGTCGTTTTTAATTTGTTTGGTAAATTTATTACAAAGCTGCATATTCATCAATTCGATAATGTTCTTCATCGCCTTGAATAATTTGCTGATAGCTTTTGTATCTTGATGCAGCAATTTTTTCATTGTTTAGTGCGTTTTTAACAGCGCATTTGGGTTCGTTTATGTGTAAGCAATCATTAAATTTGCAATTGCCTTTTAAAGCGAAAAACTCAGGAAAATAATTAGTTACTTCATTTTTTTCAAAATCAACTACACCAAAACCTTTAATTCCAGGTGTGTCAATTAAGAAACCATTATTAGGTAATTCAAACATTTCAGCAAAAGTTGTAGTGTGTTGTCCTTGACTATATTGTGTGGATATTTCTTTTGTTTTTAGGTTTAATTTTTCGTCTATCGCATTAGCTAAAGTAGATTTTCCAACGCCAGAATGACCAGAAAACATACTCACTTTGTCTTTCATTAAATTTTTAACGACATCAATATTTGTGTTTTTTATAGCCGAAATATCAATGCATTGATAGCCTATTTTTGTGTAAATGCTTTTTAATTTTTCTTTAATAAGAAGTGATTTTTCATTGTAAGTATCCACTTTATTAAAGAGTAAAATTGCAGGTATTTTATAAGCTTCAGCCGATGCTAAAAACCGATCAATAAAACCAGTAAATGTTTTGGGATTATCAATTGTAATTAATAAAAAAACTTGATCAATATTAGATGCTATTATATGTGTTTGTTTAGAAAGATTAACCGATTTACGTATGATGTAATTTCTTCGCTCGTGAATATGATGTATAACACCTGTGTTTTGATTTTCTTCTAATTTAAAATCAACATAATCGCCAACAGTAATTGGATTTGTATTTTTTATGCCTTTAATTCTAAATTTACCTTTTAATCTACACGTGTAAATAGTATTGTTGTGTTTAACATTATACCAAGAACCTGTTGATTTTATGACTAATCCTTTCATTGAAAGCAAAATTAATCTAAATTTAGTTAAATAAGCGTTTTACATAGAATATATTATATTAAAAGCCGATTATTAATTGGTCAAACTCAGGTTAGTAAATAATGTAACTTATTTATTTTTATTATCTTTGCATTAAAAACAATAACTATGGCTAAATTTGGTGAAATTATTTCTTCATCTACACCTACATTAATCGATTTTTTTAGCGTTAATGAAGAAGGTTCTTTGTTACAAAACATTGCTACTGCAATAGGAGATAAAGTTAGAATTATAAAAATTGACACTGCTAAAAATGAACAATTAGTAGAGGCGTTACGAATAAATAGAACGCCTACATTTGTTATCTATAAGAATAGTGAAATGAAATGGAGGCAGTCAGGCAAGCAAGATGCAGATACTTTAATAAATCTAATAGAGCAATTTGTTTAATTGAATCTAAAACACATTATTTTTATTCAGCATTCAAAATTCAGCATTCAAAATTCAGCATTCAGAATTTACAAGAAAATTAAATGCGTTAGGTATGCAGCGATATAAGCTAAAGTTGTCATGCCAGCCAATTGATAAATTGGCCATTTCCAAGAATTTGTTTCTCGTTTTACAATAGCTAAAGTACTCATGCATTGCATGGCAAAAGTATAGAATATGAGTAAGGATAAGCCAGTTGGAAGATCAAAGCGTTTTTTGCCTGTTTCAGAATTTATTTCTGCTTGCATTCGCTGTTTAATACCGGTAACGTCTTCATCATTATTTTCGACACTATATATAGTTGCTAATGTGCCAACAAAAACTTCACGAGCAGCAAAAGATGTAATTAATGCAATACCTATTTTCCAATCGTAACCCAATGGTTTAATGGCGGGTTCAATGGTTTTGCCCATAATGCCAATATACGAATGCTCTAATTTATATGACGATACTTTTTGATCTTGTTGTGCCTGTGATAAATTAATTCCGTTAAGTTTAATTTCTTTAGCAACGATGTTTTCGGCATTGCCATGTGTGTTATTTGGACCATTTGATGCTAAAAACCATAATATAATTGATATTGCTAAAATTATTTTACCTGCATCAATTACAAAAGCTTTGGTTTTATCAAAAATGGTGATTAATAAATTTCTTAATGATGGTAGTTTGTAGTTGGGCATTTCAATAATAAAATAACTTTTACTTTTTACTTTAAGTATTTTATTTAAAATATAAGCCGATACTATTGCTGTTGTAAAGCCGATAAGATAAAGTGCCATTAAAACCAAGCCTTGAATATTGAAGCCGTAGAAACTTGTTTCGGGAATTACTAATGCAATTAATATGGCATAAACCGGCAAACGAGCAGCGCATGTTGTAAAAGGAGTTACTAAAATGGTGATTAAACGTTCTTTAATACCGCTAATATTTCTGGCCGCCATAATTGCTGGAATTGCACATGCAGTACCAGAAAGTAATGGTACTACCGATTTTCCACTCATTCCGAAACGGCGCATAACTTTGTCCATTATAAAGACAACTCTACTCATGTAGCCAGTTTCTTCCATAATAGCAACAAATAGAAAAAGAATTATAATTTGTGGCACAAAAATAATAATACCTCCAATTCCTGCAATAATCCCATCAGTTAACAAGTCGGTAAATATACCAGTTGGCATTGTGTTTTTAACCCATTCTGCTAAATTTGCAAAAGAGGTATCAATAAAATCCATTGGGATTGCTGAAAAATTATAAACTCCTTGAAAGAGGAAAGTAAGTATGATTCCGAAAATTATAAAACCAAAAAATTTATGTGTTAAAACTCGATCTAATCGTGCTCTTAATGTAGTGGCTTTACTTTTATCTACTTTGTATGTTTTTTTTAAAATAGCGTTGATTTCGGCATACCTAAAAATGGTTTCTTTATGTTGAAGTTTAGATAATTGATCTTTATTTATTTTAAATTTATTGATACTATTTTGTTCTTCTTGTGTGTATGCAGATAAATCTTCTAATTGTGTAATTAATAACCATGCATTATATAAAGGTAAATTAGGTATTTCTTTTTTTATTTGATTAAAAAAAGTAGCGTCTATTTTTTCAGAGCAATGAGATGATGATTTTAGTACTTTATATTTGGGATTTAAGAGTGCTTTTTTTAAATTTTCAATTCCGCTATTTTTTCGAGCACTAATTAAAACGACGTCAGTTTTTAATTCTTTTTCTAAAGCCTCTATATCAATTGAAATTCCTTTGCGTTTCATTTGATCAGACATATTGATTGCCAGTATAGTTGGAATTTCTAAATCTTTTATTTGCGAAAAGAGCAGTAGGTTCCTTTTAAGGTTATCTATTTCAGCAACAATAACAACAATATCTGGAAAGTCAATATTATTTTTATTAATTAAAGTTTTTATAACAATGGTTTCGTCTATAGAACTTGGGTTTATGCTATAAGTGCCAGGTAAATCTATAATAGTAGCAGTAGTATTGTTGTTTAAATCGAACGTACCTTGCTTTTTATCTACTGTAATACCAGGATAATTACCTACTTTTTGGTGTAAACCTGTAAGTACATTAAAAAGAGAAGTTTTACCTGTATTTGGATTTCCGGCTAAAGCAATTTTTATATTTTTCTTTTCTGACATAAAAATGCGCTTAATAAATATTAATCAATTTGGCAACATCTCTACGTATGGCTATGTGACTTCCGTTTACAATAATATATAAAGGGTCGTTTAATGGAGCAATTTGAACTAATTCGACTTCTTTTCCAGGTATGCAGCCCATTTCTAAAAGCTTTAAAGGTATGTTGTTTAAGCAAAAATTAGCTATAATGCCCTTTTCGCCAATGTGTAAATCTGTTATTGTTTTCTCCAAATCTTATTTAGATTGATTATAAACAACAAAAATAAGTAAAAAATCAGTAATAAAAGAGATAAAAGTCATTTAAAAAAAATGGTTTTATTAATCATTGTTATTTACTGGCTAATAATAACTTAATATCTTGTATCAAATGTTGAATATCATCAGAGTTTGTTCCGTCATAATAACCTCTAATCTGCTTATCTTTATCAACTAAAATAAACTGTTCTGTATGTATAAAATCTTGATCTCCGCCATCGCCTTCGTCTAAAACGGCCATAAATGATTTGCGTGCTAATTCGTAAATGTGTTTTTTATTACCAGTAGTTAAATTCCATTTGTTAGTTATAGCGCCTTTTTTAATTGCATATGCTTTTAAAACAGGTATGCTATCAATTATTGGTGTAACTGACATAGATAAAAATTTTACATCATCATTTTTTAAAAATTCTTTTTGAACAGTTGCCATATGTGTAGACATAATCGGACAAATAGTAGTACATCTAGTAAAGAAAAAATCGGCTACGTATATTTTATTTTTATAATCGTTTTGAGTAATGGTTTTACCATTTTGGTTAATTAATGAGAAATCAGCTATTTTATGTCCTTTTTTTACATGTTGTATGTCGTTATCTACCAATTTAGGATTTACATCGTAAGGGTTGTAAATTGGTAATTCTCTTTTTTGACTTGTTAAAAAATAAATGGAAGAGATACCTAAAACAATAAATACAATTAAAAATTTTAAAATACTGTAAGGTTTTGTTTTGTTTTGTTGTTTCATGATTACTATTTTTTTATTAAGTAAGCTACCCAATTATTTTGTCTAATATAACCGAAGTGTCAATAAACATTAAGCTAACAATGCCTATTAGTATTAAAATTCTAATGATGTTATGTAAAATAAGGTAGTCTTTTTTTGTTTTTGCTATATATAATAAAATACTAAATACAAATAAAACGACCATCGCAAAATAAAAGTAATATTTCATGTCGCCAATTTCAGGATAGTTTAAGATAAAATAAATCGGACTAATGGTAAAGATAATAAAAAACGAAATCAATATTTTTGTAAATTGCTCGTCATATTTTATGGGTATGGTTAAATAGCTATGTACCATATCGCCTTTTATGTTTTCTAAATCTTTAATTAATTCCTTTATTAAAAGGATGAAAAACAAGAAGCTTGCGTGAACGAAAATAACTTCAGAAAAATTTTTATAATACACAAAAATGGCAAAAAAAGGAAGTAAGCCTAATATTGCTGCCGAAAACAAACCTGTTAATGGCTGTTTTTTTAATTTATGCGAATAAAACCAAATTAAGAAAATATAAACAGCAAAGAATAAAGCTGCACGCCAAGAAACAAGTAAGCCAAAAATAAAGCCAATAAAATTAAGTAAAAAATAGACTTGTAATTTTGTTTTCTTACTTATAAAGTTGTCTAATTCTGCTTTTATGGGTTTGTTAATAAGGTCTTTTTCTTTGTCGTAAAAATTATTGATAATATAACCAGCTGCAATTGTTGAGGCAGTTGCTAATATAATAAAATATAAATGCACATTTGTTAAAACTGATAACAAAGACTTTTGAGGTGAAAAAATAAAAATAGCAGCTAAGTATTGTGCTGTAATTATAGCAACAATATTGAAACCTCGTACCACAGATAACATACTTAAAAACTTAAAGTAAAAGGGTGCTTTCTTTTTTGTATTGGTATTTGCTATTTTTAATAAATCCATTACTGCTTATTTATTGTCTTGCAAAGCAAATACTTTTTTTAACAAATCTGAAGTTCTGCTGCTTAATTTAGTTCTAATGTTTAATTCTTCTTTGCCAACCATAGTGTAAACGCTTTTAAGTGCTTCGCCAGTTACATAATTGGTTAGATCTGGGTTTACGTTTTGGGTTAATGGTAAGGCGTTGTATTTTGTTATTAAATTACTCCAAATTTTATCTGCACCTACTTTTTTAAATGAATTTTTTATAACGGGTTCAAATTTAGCATACAAAGCTTGATTTGTAGTGTTTTTTAAATAAGTAGTTGCTGCGTTATTATTACCTAATAAGATGTTTTTTGCATCGTTTAAAGACAAACCTTTAATTGCATTAACAAATATTGGTGTTGCTTCACTTACGGCGTCTTCTGCTGCTCTATTTAGCATTTTAACGCCTTCGTCAGCAATGCTACCTAAACCAAATTTGCGTAAGGTTTTTTCTACTTTTTGCAATTCTGTAGGCATTAATATTTTAGCTAAATCATTTTTGTAAAAGCCGTCTGTTACTGCTAACAAGCTTACTTGATTTGTAATTCCGTTTTGCAATGCTTCTTTTAAACCGTTACCGATTTGCACATTGCTCAATGCTGCATTTGGTACAGTATCTACATATTGCTGTAATTCTGCACAAGAACTTAACTGTAAAACAAATAAAAATAATAGTATTCTTTTCATGATAAATAATTTTATACAAAGGTATACTTTTTTCAATTAAATGTTGAATGGTAAATGAAAAATGAAAAATGTTAAATGAAAAGTGAAAAGTGAAAAATGTTAAATGATAAATGAAAAATGAAAAGTGAAAAATGTTAAATGAAAAATGTTAAATGAAAAATGAAAAGTGAAAAATGTTAAATGATAAATGAAAAATGTTAAATGAAAAATGAAAAGTGAAAAATGTTAAATGAAAAGTGATAAATGAAAAGTGAAAAATGTTAAATGAAAAATGTTAAATGAAAAGTGATAAATGAAAAGTGTTAAATGAGAAGTGAAAAATGTTAAATGAAAAGTGAAAAATGTTGAATGACAAATGAAAAATGTTAAACAAAAAGTGAAAAACGCTATAATGCTTAGTCTTATTTCTATATTCTTAAATATTCAGTATTTCCTCTACTTCTACTTCTACTTCTACTTCTACTTCTGCCTCTTACTTCTTACTTCTTACTTCTTACTTCTTGCTTCTTGTTTCTTGCTTCTTGCTTCTTGTTTCTCGCTTCTAACAACATAGCATTAACCAAAAAATTAAACAATCTCCATTTTTTTTAATAAAAAAGAGGCGTTCATATTTTGACAAATACCGCTTTTAAAAGTGTAATCAAAATGTAATTCATCATTAATTATTTCTGCATCAAAATAATAATTTTTTACTTGAGTTAGTTTTTTTGTTATTTCGCAAAGGCTTAAATCATGCGTTGCAATAATACCAGTAGCATTTGATTTTACTAATTTTTCAACAAATTTTCGTGAGCCTATTGCTTTATCTTTACTATTTGTTCCTTTAAGTATTTCGTCTAAAATTATAAAGTAGTTTTTAATAGTAATTTTCGGATTAATCGCATCAACTATAAATTTTAATCGCTTCAATTCTGAGAAAAAATAAGATTCATCGTCTGTTAAAGAATCACTTGTTCGCATACTTGTAATTAAGTGAATAGGAGTATAGGTGTATTTTTTTGCACAAACTGGCAAACCCACATTTGCCATTACAATACTTAAAGATACAGTTCTTAAAAAAGTACTTTTTCCTGCCATATTTGCACCTGTAATGATAAAAAAATCTTTATTTCTAATTGCAAAATCGTTGGTTATTCGTTTTTTTACATTTAATAATGGATGACCAAGTTGTTTTGATTCAATAGTCAACTTATTGTCATTTTTAATTATAGGAAAATTATGTTTAGGATGATTAAAAACATAATTAGCCAAGGAGTTTTGCGCATCGAAAAATGCAATGACTTCAAACCACTTTTCTACCTCGTGTTTGTTTAATGAAATCCATTGTTCAATTTTATAACATTGTTTTAAATCCCACAACGCAAAAGCATTGCCAAATATGCCAAAAATGATGTTGTTTCGTTGATCTAAAGCGTCTAAAAATTTAGAAAAATCGTTAAATATTACGGATGCTTTTTTAGTTTTGGTTTTAATTTCATCTTGTTTCTCTTTTAAAATAGCTGATGTAAAGTACTCCTTTTCTATGGCTATTAATAATTGATAATATTGTTTGAAAGTAGTTTTTGCATTGCTTGCATTTTGATATAATACAGTGATGTCTTTTAAATAAATAGCGCTAATTCCTAAACCGATAAAAAACCAAACTACAATATAGCCAAAGCTGATATAATTAAAGTACTTCAACACAAAAAGTGATAAGGAGACAATTAAAAATAGTGTAGGAATGAATTTTATGGCTTTTGGTAAAAAAGAAGTGTTATTCTGTAGCCATTTTACCACAAATTCAGATTTAATTTTAACATTTACTAAACTGGCTGTTGCGCTAAAATTTTGTCGCCACTTTGGTTTTTTAGCCAATTCATCTATGGCTTTCTGTTTATTTTCAATGTTGTTAATTGAATTTTCGGTTAACGTATTTGCTAACTTATCTTTACCCGAATTTAAAGATGTTCTGTTTAAATATTGAAAAAAAGAACCGTCGCCAAACAAATCAATATCGTAACTAAATTCGTGTTGTGCGTTAAGGTATTCTTTACCAGAATCTAAACTCGTTGTTTTATTATTTAATACATCAATTTCAATTTGATTTATTTTAATTAATGCTGATAACTTGTCTTTATAAAATTGTAAATCGCTATGTTTTGAAACCAAAAATAAAAAAACAGCAATACCTACAAAAATACTAAGGATCATGATTTTTGCATTGCCAAAAAATAAATAAATAGCAAAGACAATCAAGCCAAAAACCAGTAATCTAAAAATACTCAATAGTGTTAATTTTTTCTTTATTTGATGAAGTTGACTTTCAAATAAACATTTTTCTTGCTTGTAAAATTTTAATGGTTTTTGCATTATTT
>Ga0256840_1002861_pt1 | contig 14708 bp, 15 predicted proteins | sample 355202metaG_FD_185969 | JGI IMG/M metagenome (GOLD analysis project Ga0256840, IMG submission 185969) | Hydrothermal vent microbial communities from Mid Atlantic Ridge, Atlantic Ocean - 355-202 | ecosystem: Environmental > Aquatic > Marine > Hydrothermal vents | place: Atlantic Ocean: Mid...
ATCATATATTGCAAGGTTTATACTACAATATATGAAAAACCTTGCAATTAAACACTATAAAATAACAGAATTATACGAATTATTTTATTGATTGTTAATTGATTGTGTAGTATTTAAGGAGCGACTAAATAATAAAATACCATTATTACGAGTAGGCACATAATCACTAATTAAAGAACGCTCCATAAAAGTAATGTATTTACTACTAGTTAACATTTCAAATCGAAAAGGCTCTTTAATATAACCAACACGTACATTACCAATTACAGGTATTTTTTTTATACCTATAAAAATATCTTTCATTGCCACTCTTCCGCCTTCAAAATCTAAATCTAATTTAAATTCTAAATTATTATATACAGAACCAGAGAAAAATATCCTTGCCCTTCTAATTTCTGCGGCACTAGTTGTTTCTAATTTACCAAAAATAGCATCTAAATCTTCGTCTTGGTTAATAAAAGCATTATCAAGCATTACACGTCCTCCAAATTTAAATTTAAAACTTTCATCTTTGTTTTCTACTTTGAATCCATTTCTCCATTTAAACGAAAATGGGGTTTCTTGTGCAGATAAACTCACTATACTTAATACTAAAACAACTGTTACTGTTCTTTTAAATTTCATTTATTGTTTTTTACAAATACACTAGTTAATAACCATTTTTCTTGTTTGCTCTTTATTCCCTATCTTTAATTTATAGTAATAAATACCTGCTGTTAAATTTTTATCTTTAAATGGTATTTTAACAATATGTTTCCCATAGGTAAAAATTTTATCCTTAAAAATAACTCCCTTTTTTTCTCCTAATAGGTTATAAATTTCTAGACTTACTTTTTCATTACTTTTTAATTTAAACGATATGTATGTTTCGTCCTTTGCTGGATTTGGATAGTTTTGATTCAACTCAAAATTTACATTAAAATAATCATCTATCCCAACAATATTACTATCTTCAATTAAAGCCGTCCAAATACTAGAATTTCCATTGTGTACTCTATTCCAAATTGGTCTTATTACGCCATTATGCGCTGCTATATTTGTATAATCTCCAAAAAATACATTATCTGTTGGTACAAAAGGAGATTCACTTATCAATATATTCTGAAAGGTAGCTCCTCCATCTGTTGAGCGTGCTAGATATACATCTGTATTATTATCATTATGATTTCTTCTATCATAAAAAACTATGTATATATTTCCATTTGTTTGGTCTATATCCATCCATGTTAAAAATTGATGATTTCCTACTCCATCATCATTTACTCTAACTACATTACTCCATGTATTTCCTCCATCTGTTGACTTTTTTAACCAAACATCGGTATCATTTGATCCATTCCGTTGGTCTGTCCAATTTACATACAATGTTCCGTTATATGCTCCTCCACTAATATCACAATCTAATATTGGCAATCCGTTACAGCGATCTATTCCTGGTATACTATAATCCCAACCTGTTGGCATGGTATCAACTAATATGTTACTACTTAACCATGTATTCCCCGCATCAGTAGATTTATTAAAAACAATACCTGCTGGTCCTGCCCATGCTACATATACTTCTCCATTTGGTCCTACTGTTGGCATTGCTCCTTCTACTGTTAAATCTTCATCTATACAATTTCCGTCAACATCATTTATTTTTATTGGTGCTGACCATGTATCGCCACTATCTAATGATTTCACAAATAATATTCGTGATTTACATGTAGGACTAGCATCTCTATAAGTATCAAATTCTGACCATGTTACATATATATTACCATTATTCCTATCAATCTGTGCCCATTCTTTATCTTGGTCTTTTAATCCATCTGCGCTAAGTCCAAAAAAAGTTCCGTTGTTAAATGTTATACCATTATCTGTTGATTTTTGACATACTATCCTATCAATCCAATCATCGATATCTGTTGTACTTGTATTTGGGTACGATAAATGAAAATAATACAGATTACTTGAATTGTCTATTAATAATGCTGGGTCACTCCAAACTCCATAGGTAGAGGTTAATTGATTTTGCGCCCATGTTACTCCTCCATCATTACTTACATAATAGTTATTACTATTTGATCCTGCAAATATGGTATTTGTATTATTGGGATCTATTACCAATGCTGGTTCATTTGGTACATTTTGATCACTTATCATTACATTAGTAAATTGTGCATTTACTGTTATTGCTATAAAATTTAATGTATAAAATAATAGTTTCATTGGCTATACTTTTAAAATTAATTCTGCTATCTTTTTATCTTTAGGGTTTAATTTTTTTACCCATTTTAATGCTTTTTCATTATCTCCCATTTGTTTATATGCTACATAATTTAAAAATGAATATAATGATACATTTGCTTGTAATATTTCTGTTTCTTTAATCTTTGTTATTTGTTTTAAGACTTTTTTTGATCTTTTAAGTACCAATTGCTTTCTTATATTAAATAGTTTTATTTTTTGATTTAATGTTTTTGCATTTTTTAATTTCTTCTTTTTTATATCTTTTTTAGATATTTCAAAATATTCTTTTGCTAAATTTAAAAATGACCGTTTTATATCTCCTTTTGCATAGATGCTATATATTTGATATTTATCTGCCAAACGTAATGCTGTACTGTAATTACTTTTTTTATAAAATGCTATTAATTCTTTTTGAAGAAATGACATTTCTGCCATATAATCTGTTAATGTCTTCGCCATTTGGCTTTTATTTCGATAGCCTACACCACTATAAATAACTTTTCCGTTTGCATCTATTATAAAAACATTAGGTATTCCTCTCACTCCATAATGTTTTGCTATTGATCTATGGGAGTCTATATCTATTTTTAAGGGCACAAAATTTTGCATTAAGTCTGTTACTTCTTTTCTACTCCATGTATTCAAATCCATTTTTCTACATGGTCCACACCAACTTGCCCAAAAATCTACCAATATTAATTTATTAGATGCTAGTGCTGTTTTTTTAGCATCTTCTAATGAATGCATCCAGTTTTGTGCATTTATTGTTATTGTAAAAAATACTATTACTACTATTGTTATTGTTTTTTTCATAATCTTTATTTTATTTATATTCTATTTATTATCCAGTTATTAAAGTCACTAAAATTTTGTGGATTTACTCCATGTCCTACTGGATATTCTTTATATTCAAATTTTATATCTAGGTTTTCTAATATTGGTAGCGAACTTCTAGACCAATCTATTGGTAAAACTTGATCTAGTGTTCCATGAGATATAAAAAAATCTAATTTTTTATATGCTTCTTTTTTCATCTCTTTTGGTATTAACTCTCTATTTATATAGCCACTTAATGCTACTACATGCTGTACTTTTGTTGGGTTTTTAAGTGCTACTGCATAACTTAGTATTGATCCTTGACTGAATCCTAATAGAAATACTTTTTTTGTGTTCACTTTATATTTTTCTATAATCGTGTCTATAAAATTTTCTATCTGTTGTATGGATTTTCTTGCTTCGTCTAAATCGGAAAATTTTCCATTATTCCCATCAAAATTTATAGAATACCACGCATAACTACCAATACCTAATGTTAATGGTGCTTTTGCACTTACTATTAATAATTCTTTTGGTAATTCTGTTGCAAACGAAAATAAATCTTGTTCATTACTTCCATAACCATGTAACATTATAAGCAATGGTGGTTTTTCTATTGTACTTTCTCTTACTAGATATTCTAACATAATTCTTTTATATCGTTAATTTTTTATTTGTATAAATTCCATATACTTTTCCTTTCATTTTCTGTTTTAAAAAAGCTGAATTTTTTGATGTTGATTGTATATCTTCTTCTGTAAAGATGTATGCTTCTTCTGGATTAAACAAAGTTAAATTTGCTTTTTCATTTTTATTGATACTTGTTTTTTCTAATCCAAATCGTTCTCTTGGATTTGTGGTTAATGCTGTTATTAGCTTTTCTAAATCTATTACTGAGCTTATTGCTCCAAATAAACTCTCTAACCCTATTGTTCCATACTTTGCTTGTTCAAATGCTACTTTTTTGTGCTCTATATCTATTGGGTTATGGTCGGATGTTATCATGTCAATCGTTCCGTTTTGCACCGCTTTTTGTAATGCTCTTACATCTTTTTTTGTTCGGAGTGGTGGCAATACTTTACAATTTGTATTAAAATCTAATATTGCATCATCTGTTAATACTAAATGGTGTGCTGCTACACTACAGGTAACATCTAAGCCTTTTTTCTTTGCTTCTGCTATTAATTTTACAGACTTTGCTGTTGATATACATGGTATATGCAATTTCCCCTCTGTGTATTCCAACAAAAACAAATCTCGTGCTATTTGTAACTCTTCTGCTAATGCTGGTGTTCCTTTTAGTCCTAATTTTGTACTATTCTCTCCTTCATTTACAAACCCATTTGCTATACTGTTTTCTTGTGGGAAACTTAATATTAATGCGTCAAAATTTTGTGCATATTGTAATCCTATTTTTAATAAATTCACATTGCTTATTGCCTTATTATAATCGCCAAATGCGATGGCTCCTGAATTTTGCATATCGTACAACTCTGCTATCTCTTCTCCTTTTGCTCCTTTGGTCAAATTTGCTATTGGGTGTAATGCTACCGAGTTACCTTTGGCTCTATTTATTAGAAACTCAACTGCTGCTTTTGTATCTGTCACTGGTTTTGTATTTGGATTAACTGCTACGGCTGTAAATCCACTTTTTGATGCTACTAATAATCCATTATTTATTGTTTCTCGCTCTTCATAGCCTGGTTCTCCTAATGATACTGACGTGTCAAACCAACCACATGAAATATGTAAGTTTTCTAATACTACTACCTTTATTCCTTTTGCTTTAGTAATTGTATTTGCAATCTTTACAATAACTCCTTTTTCTATCAACAAATCTTTTGTCTTTAAATGATAAGGACTTGTTTTGTCTATTATTTTAGAAGATTTTAGTAAAATATTCATTGGTATATGCTTAAATTTCTATTTGACTTTTATTAATTCTCCTCCTGACATTAAATTTGATATTATTTTAGTTTTGGGAAATTGCTCTAATATTATTTTTATAAACACGGTAATTGGTATGGATAATATTAGCCCTGGAACATCCCAAATAAATCCCCAAAACATTAACATAATTAAAATTGTTATCACATTTATCGAAAAAGATTTACCCATAAATATTGGTTCTAAAATCCCTCCCATAATTGCCTGCACAAGTGTTATTGTTATAATAAAACCTAAGAGGGTTCCTGTACTATCAATTTCAACTAATGCAAATAGGGATAGTAATAATATGGATATTACTGAGCCTATCATTTGTATAAAATTAAGCACAAAAGCTAGCAAACCCCAAAAAATAGGGAAACTTACATCAAAAAAGTAACAGGCTAATGAAAATCCAATTCCTGTAAAAAGACTAATTATAAATTTAACTTTTATAAAAGTAATAATGTCTTTTTCAATACGCATAAAAACTTTTACAGATGAGAACTTTTGACGTATGATGGTACTATTTAATATTATTTGAAAATTCAGTGATCCTGACAATAATAGTATTGCAAAAAACGCAGTCATTAACGTCATTGATACCATATTACTTATCATATCTAATGTGGATCCGAAACTCTTATTCAAATTCAATTTTTCAAAATAATGAATGGTTATACTCTTCCCTTCTACTCGTTCAATTCCAAAAATTTCTTCTAACGGTATAATTAATGCTTCTAATTTTTGTTCGTATTTTTCAAATAAATTAGCTTCAGAGGCTATAATTTCTCTACTTGAATATGCAATTACCTCACCAGTCATTTTAAAAAACAGCCCTATTATAAATATTACAATAATTAAACTAATTGTTTTTGGTATTTTTTTCTTTTGCAACCATCGCATTAATGGTAAAAAAATTAATGCTATAAACATTGAAAATGATAATGGTATAAAAATAAACGACAATAATTTTAGTATATAAAAAAATACTGGTAGTGCTATAATTAATAGTAATATGTTTGTTGTTCTTCTTTCGTTCATCTATATTTTATTTCATAAGTTTTATTAATAACATTTCAATTATCCAAAATAAAATTGCTAATACTATAAACCACTTCCATACTGATGTTGCTTTGTATGTATCACTAAGTTGCTCAAAAGTCTGCTTAATATTGGTAGTATAGTTTACATTTTTATATTGTTTTAATTGCTCCTTTAAATTTGTGTATTGTGTTGTACTTTCCAATCTATTGTAATTGTAAGCTATATTTTTTAACGCTTGTTCTCCTTTTTTTATTTGATAAAATCCAGCTTTTAATGGATTATCTTCGGTAGTTAATTTTACTGTATTCTGACTTACTTCTTGCAATGGTATAAAACTAATTTGTTTCTTATTCGCAGATCTATTTTGTGCTATTTGTAATACATCATCTTTTTTAATTTCTGTTTGCACATCTATTTTATTTGTTTCTCCTATGTTATAATACAGTGCTGTTATATTAAAACTTTGTTTTCCAAAATTATAAAATACGGGTACTATTAGCGGTGAGTTTTTAAAATTTGAATTTACTTGGTTTATTGGTGCTGCAATCCAATATACTTTCCCTTTTTTTACTTTTACTTGTGCTATAAATGCCTTTTGATTTTCAAATTTTAATATGGATGTTGCATTCTTAAATTTTGATGAATAGCTAGTTTTTACATTTGGATACTGAAAATTTTTGATTTGTTTTTCAAAAACATTATCTAATATTGGGTGTGAGAAATTTATAGAATTTATTTGATGTTCTTCTTTACTCCTACTCGCTATCGATCCTATTTTTAGACTATTAAACAGTTTGTTGTAATTATCAATAATAATTTCATTTGAAGGTACTATTACTAAACTACCGCCTAATGACACAAAATCTACTAACTTTTGTTGAAGTGAATTTGGTATTTTTTCCAATTCATTTAATACTATTAAATTTTGTGTCGCTATTTTATTATAGTCAACCTCATTTAATTTTTTATTACTTAAATTAAACTCTTTTTTTGTATAAATTTTAGATAAGAATTTATTATTTCCCCCTATTGCTAAAACATTAATTTTCTCTAGTTTATTTAAGCTAAAAAACAATTCATTATCAAACGGTATTAAATTATCTTCTATACTAACTCTTCCATTAAAGCTATCATTAAATGGTATCTTAAATGTTACTGTTTCTAATTTACCTTTTTCTAATTCAGATGATGTTTTTCCTACTAATATGTTTTCTTTAAATAAGGATACTGATAAATTTTTAATTACTGTATTGTAGCTTTTCAAGACTACATTTAAGTTAATATCTAACCCATTTTGATTCGCTATATAAATGCTATCTATTGCTATGTTTTCTCTTTTCTGTGGTAATAGCTGCACAAATGAATATTGTATTGTGCTATCTAATTTTAAATTATTCTGCACATTTATTGTTTGAAAATCGGATACTAATATTAAATGTTTTTTTGTATCCTCTTTTGTGTGAAATACTTTATTTGCTTTAAGTAATATTGTTTTTAAATCTTCTGCTATTGGATAATAATCTAATGATAATAATTGATTTTTTAAATCTTTATCATTTAGATTTTTATATAATTCCTCGTTTGTTAATATACTAATATCTTCCGTATTTGGGTAAGTACTAATAATATCTTGTATGGCATTTTTAAATATTTCATTAGCTCCTTTTTTAGTTTGCATACTCAATGAATTATCTAAATACAACAATACTTGAGGCTTTACATTTTGTTTGTTTTTACTAATATATGGTTGTGCAAATGCCAAAACTAATGCTGTAAATAATCCCAAACGTGAAAATAATATCAAAAACTTTTTAAGTTTTGCACTTTTTCTGGTCTGTAATTCTACTTTTTTAAGAAATTGTACGTTTGTAAATGCCACTTTTTCGAACCTACGCAATTGAAATAAATGTACAATTATCGGGATTAGCAATAAGAATAAGGCATAAAGGATTTCTGGATACTTAAATTGCATTGCTTTTTTTGGTTTGTCAAAAGTAAGTATTTCTATTGAAACTGTAAAACCATTTTTAGTACTTAATTTAAATTTTAAAATAATTAAATACTTTTGTACAAAAAAAATAATACAATAATGGCAAAGAAAGGAAAAATAAAAAATGGAACTAATAAAGCAAAACACACCAAACTTTTAAATCAAAAAAAACGAAAAATAAAACTTAAGAAAGAACAAAATAAACTGCGATTAAAAGCGTTAAATGAAAAGATTAATACGGAATTAAAACAACCGTAATAGTTACCCTTAGGCATAATTATTGTAAACTATTTTATATGCAAAAATCTTTTTTGTTTTTTTTACTCGTAGTGCTTCAATACACATTTGTAAATGCACAACTTAGTAGTTCCAATAAAATTTTATTAGGAAGAATACTTACAAAAAAAGTAAATCATTTACGAAAACAAAAAAACAAAGTACCACTTAAACAAGATCTAAGCTTAGCAAAAGCAGCAAAACTACACAGTAGTTATATGGCAAAACACAGTAAACTATCACATCAAGAAGCTAATGGAGACCAAAAAAATCCAAGCGATAGAGTTGCATTGTTTGATAAAACGTTTGTGACAATAGGAGAAAATATATTATATACAAAACCCATACACCTCCCGTTAAATAAAAAAACATTACAAACATTAGCCACAACAATGTTTTTACTATGGAAAAACTCACCAAGTCACTATAAAAACATGATTTTTGAAAAATATGAACTAAGTGGTTTTGGATTTAAGTACCAAACAAAAACTAGGCGTATATATGCAACGCAAGTTTTTGGCAAAAAAGGCACACTAATCAAAGACCAACTTTCTAACAATGCATTTGGTATTAAAATCAGAGATAGATCATGTAGAAAACTTATTAGTGGCAAAGAAAACCTTATAACAAATATGGGGAATTCTTTAAGAATAATAAATGGAGAAATTATTTTTAAATATCATGACAAAGCTACATTGCAAAAAGTAATAAAAGCATCAAACGATGGTATAGCAATTGACTTGGTCTCTAGAGAGCAATTGAGTTGTAAACACAAAAACAAATTAGATAAGTCGCCAATCTATAATGGAATCATGCTAAAACCAATTTATAAAAATGCTTTTTTTGCAAAAAATAGAGCAAAAAGTGATTTTAGATATGTTGCAACGTTAGGTAAGGTTCCAGAGTACCTTTTAGGTAAAAAGTTATCGCCAAATTTAATTCTCTTAAAAAAGGGAAGGAAATGTGCGTATAAAGTTCCAGCACAAATCCCATCAAAATCCTACCAACTGTTACCAATCACGCCACTTATTAACACACCAGAAATCGCACTAAAAACCAAAGGTGTAAATATTGTAAAGCAATTATTATTTAATTTCAAATCAGGAAAACCAACAGCTATTAATAACCCTAAAATAAATAGTAATTCAAAAAACGTGTATAGTATTGATATAAAAAGTTTCACTTCCGTAGATGGCACTACCATACACAACAACAATTTACATAATAAAAGAGCAGTAAATATTAAAAATTATTTAAACCAAAAACTAAATTTAGCAAAGATAAAAGTTCATATTGAAGCAAAAGAGAACTGGGAGCTTTGTAATTATCAGCTCTTATTATTAGGAAAAGACTCTTTAGCTAAACTAGACAATGCAACGAAAAAAGAATACATTCAGCAAAATTTAAAAAATCAATGGAAAGAAGAACTATTCCAACAACGAAAATCTACAGTAACTTTATTTGAATATGGCACTTGGAAAAAAGATAAAAATCATGCCTATAATAATTTGGTACATGCACTAATTACTAATAATAATGATTTAGCCAATAAGGCACTTGCCGAAATGTATAAACAAGAAAATAATAATATTATTCTTGACCAAGATTTTATTTTAGAACGCCTAATAAAAAGGAAGGAATTAGTACAAAATACAGCAGCACTAATCCTGAAAAATATTGATTACTACACTATTGAAAAAATCGTATTTTTTGTTAGCCATTGGCTTTCAAGTCCAGAAGAATTATCAAAAGAAGCACAAAAAAATTTATTGAACTTATATGCTATTACAACACGAGAGCTTTTAACAAATTGGGATACAGACCGTAAAAAATTATCAAAAGTTGTAGACCCTGAAAAAGTACTAAATTTACTTGACCAATTTAAAGGAACCGAAAAAATGACACCACTATTTTTAAATTTTCATATGGCAAGTATTGAGTATTTTGGACAAACAAACTACAGTCCAATGATGAACATGTCTTTTGATTACATTATAAATTATTTTAAGAATAAAGCCATGACCATAGAAGATGATATTGCATTATGTCTATTTTTTAATAATTGGAGCCGTTTTGATTTAACAAATGAATTATTACATCATAGTTATCTGTACAAAGAACTGAATGAAGAAGCACATTTTATTTTTTTAAAAACATTGGTTGCTTATAAAAGACTTGATAGAAAAACCATGAAATACCTACATGTACAAGCTATTGAATTTAATAAAGACAAATGGTGTTATTGGATTAATAAAAATTTTCAAAATTTAAGATCTAATGATGTTAAAAAACTGTATTGTAACACCTGCGATATAGTAGATTCTAATCTTATATTAAAATAACTAATAATAAAAATTGCTAAATTAATAGATACAAACACTACATAAAAACTTAATACCAAATTGGTATAACCCATTACAATAAAATATTACATTAATTACCTATTTTTTTAAAACGGGTATTTTTACGTATAAAATATTTTAAATATCTACTGATATTTGCTTCCCCACTATTACAACAACTATGGCGAAATCCGAAAAGCCAATTCTTAATTAGAGTAGGAAAATAAAAAAATATTATAATGAAGCTAATATTAAATAATTTTTTCGCAACTATAATTACCTGTGTTATTATAGTTTTGGTAGTAATTTCTTGTAAAGAAAAGGTATCTAATATGGCTAAGCCATTGCCATTTTCTTATGAAGATAAGATAACAAATAGTTCAAAAAAACTACCCGTTTACTCTAATGGTTGGATTGCTCATAACGCAAACACACCTGCACCACAAGAAGGCATAGGCTCTCCTTTTGATACCGATAGTACTACAAATGGTATATTTCATCAATGGTCATGGCAAAAATTTTTATGGCTAACAAAACCTACATCAGAAACAGAAGTATTGCACATAAAAGATAAAGACCAGATTAAACCTTTAACAATAAATGTAAAAACACCTTTATTTTTAAATCCTAATTCTATGATTCAGGTAGATAGTTATATGAAAAAAGTACCGCAACAAAGTCTTGCTATGGTAGTTTTAAAGGAAATTAATCAGGCTGGCTCTCCACAAGGAGTTTTAAAAACAAACCCTAATTACAATTCAAATAGTGTTTCTAATACTATTTACTATTCGTTACATGTTAATTCCTCTTTTTTTAATAATGCTGTTACGTATTTAAATCAATTAAATAACGGTACACTTCCTAAAGATAATTTTAAAACTTTTCCTGTTGGTTCTTTGGAACTAAAAGTATCTTGGGTTACTGTTTCTGCTATTCCAAAAGATAAACGCCCTAATTTTTATACTACAGTAGCAGCAATTATTACTAATAATGGTGAATACAAAAAAACTGAAGTTGCTCTTTTAGGAATGCATGTTGTTGGTGTAGTTAAAAATCATCCTGAATTTATTTGGGCTACTTTTGAACATAATGATTTGGCTCCAAATTATGATTGGCATATAAATACAGCTTCTACCACAAATCAAAAATTATTATTCAGTACTGGAAGCACTACTGGTTTAGATGGTATTACTTATAATAATGGTGTTAAACTTGCAGATAAGGCATTCAACTTATTTAAATACAATATTCCTGTAAATGCTACTGGCTTTATGAAAACCAGTCAATCGGAGCCTCTCAATTTTAACAACATGACTTCTATTAACAACGATGCTGCTAGTAATTTAAAAGGTGTTTGGCAAAACTATTTTTATAACGGAGCATTATGGTTAAATACAGATGGTTTATCTCCTGAGCAACAAGCAAAAACTATTGTAAGTTTAAACAATAAAATTGGAGACGCTACACCTGGTTCTCTTGCAAGAGGTTCGGTAAATAATGTCAATGTTACCATGGAAACTTTTACGCAAACATTTCAAACCAATATTTCTAGTATAAAATCAGGTAATCTTGCAAACTGTTTTTCTTGTCATTCTGCAATAAGTTATAGCAGCAATACATCGCCTATTTATTTAAGCCATATTTTTAATTCTTACATTAACAATCAGCAAGGCAAAACAATAGAAGAAGTAGAACAATTAAAATTAAAACAAGAAATTATGCAAAATGCGATGTTTCAAAAAAAATAAACTAGAGATTGTCAAATTTAATAGTTAATAGCATGACACCCATCTCTATTTTTAATTCACATTTATTTTTAAATGTGAATTTTTTTATTTCTCTTTACAATAAAATTTGTAATGATGGTTTTAAAGAATACGAAACCTTTTAGTTTTATTTGATAAGTATTCTCATTAATTTGTATCATTATTGATAAGGCTGAATACCACTACCATTACTAATGTTAATATAATTTTCCTTTGAATAAATAGTTATTCTTATATAATTATAATTACGATAGATATAAAAATATTCTTTTTTTCTAATTTGATTGTTGTATTTAATATCAACTTTCAATATTCCTTTCTTTTTAACAATTACGGGATAAATAGAATGTGGAAATTTGAATTTAAGAGAATCATTAAACACTACAGAATCATTTATTTTAATTTCCATAGGCTTAGAGTCTAAACTATCTGCTGTTAAATAAAAAATTAAATTAGCATTGTAAGTCTCTAGTAAAGAATTGATAAAAACGATACTTAAAACAACAATTATAAATATTTTTATTTTATTCTTCATTTGCTTATTTATATTAATTGAACTCTTTTAAACCAATATTAATATAAATCAGCCCAACTTAGCTTTCTCCCAATAAGTAAGCAAATCTTTTAATGGCAAATCAGCAATAGCAAAACCATTATTTTTAGCTTGCTGTTCAACATGTTTAAAACGAGTAATAAATTTCTTATTAGTACGTTCTAGAGCATCTTCAGGGTTTATGTTATTATAGCGAGCAAAGTTAATTAGCGCAAATAAAATATCACCAAACTCAGCTTCCATATTATCTTGGTTACTGTTTTCTTTTTCTATATTAAATTCAGTAATTTCTTCCTGTATTTTATCTAAAAAACCTTTTTTATTTTCCCATTCAAAACCAACTGCTGCAACCTTATCTTGCATTCTACTTGCTTTTACCATTGCGGGCAATGATTTAGGCACTCCTTCTAAAATAGATTTTTTACCTTTTCCTTCTTTTAACTTAAGCTGCTCCCAATTTCGTTTTACTTCTTCTTCATCAGCTACTATAACAACCTCTTTCCCTTTCGGCGGATAAATATGTGGATGACGATATATTAATTTGTCAGAAATAGCAGTACAAACATCAGCAATATCAAAATCTTTTGTTTCTGAACCTATTCTAGCATAAAAAACAATGTGTAATAATAAATCACCAAGTTCATTTTTAATTTCAGTAGTGTTATTGTCTAAAATTGCATCACCTAATTCATAGGTTTCTTCAATAGTTAAATGACGTAACGATTGGTAGGTTTGTTTTTTATCCCAAGGGCAACCTTCTCGTAATTCATCCATAATATCGAGTAAGCGAGAAAAGGCTTCTAATTTTTGCGCTTTGCTATTCATGGAGTTTTTTTTATAAATTACATCATTACATGATAATCATTTGTCATTACAACAACCTATTCCTCTTCTTCTGTGTTTTCTTTTTCTTCTAGACCAGAAAAATCAAATTTAGCAGCTACCAACATATTATACCATTGTACAATTTTTTTGATGTTTGATGGATATACTCTTTCAACATCATAATTTGGTAATATTTCGCTAAAAAAATCTGTTAAAACTTTTTTACTTTCCTTATGATTTATTGTAGGTTTCCCTTCTTCTTTATCATAAATTGTTTTAAAAATAGTTCGTAAAGGTACTTCATCCTCATCTGTATAAATAGCAATGTCATTTAAACTACTAACATTATGAATGTTGTGTATTGGAAATCTTTTACTATCAGTTAATGATTCTACTAACAAACCTGCTTTCGTTTGCGAGCTAATTTTAAAAATCCCTGGCTTACCTGTTACTACTATTAATTTAGCTAATGTCATTTTTTTTGTTTAATCGTTTATTTATTTTTGTTGCTAATTGATCTAACTAGTAAATCAATTTATTTTTTCTTCGGAAATTTCATTCTATAATCTACATCTACTTTTCCTTTAGAAATGTTTTCTAATTTCTTTTTTATGAGACGTTTTTTTAATGATGATAATTTATCTGTAAATAAAATTCCTTCGATATGATCATATTCGTGTTGTACCACTCTTGCTGCCAAGCCTGTTAATGCTTCTTTGTGCGCTTTAAAATTTTCATCGAGATACTCAATTGTTATAGTATCTTGTCTAAAAACATCCTCTCTAATATTTGGTATACTCAAACAGCCTTCGTTAAAAGCCCATTCATCACCTTCTTCTTTAATGATTTTTGCATTGATAAAAATTTTATCAAAATTTTCTAATTCTCCTCGTTCAAATTCACTCAATTCTTCATCTTCTGCAAATGGTGAT
>Ga0256840_1002862_pt1 | contig 14706 bp, 17 predicted proteins | sample 355202metaG_FD_185969 | JGI IMG/M metagenome (GOLD analysis project Ga0256840, IMG submission 185969) | Hydrothermal vent microbial communities from Mid Atlantic Ridge, Atlantic Ocean - 355-202 | ecosystem: Environmental > Aquatic > Marine > Hydrothermal vents | place: Atlantic Ocean: Mid...
CTTTGGCTCCCTGCGGGCATTATAGCAAACACGCTACTGCTTCGTTGAAATCATTTGAAGCTACTAGTAGCTCCTGCATAATTTCGCCTCGCATTAGCATATTTGCTATAATGCTGAGGACATGAGGGTTTTTAGAGGTGCCCTTAATATATTTCTTTTGAGATTTTTCTATAAAGTGATATTATTTCCTCTTTCTTCTCTATAAAACTATTTTTATTTGCAATAAGATAGGCTGAAGATTCCATGATAGTTTCAACAACACTAAGCCCATTTTGCTTCATAGTCGCTCCTGTTTCAACTATATCAACTATGGCATCAGATAGCCCAACCAATGGTGCAAGTTCAATTGATCCATAAAGCTTAATAACTTCTACAGCCATAGCCTTTTTAGAAAAGTAATTTTGTGTAATATTTACCATTTTTGTCGCTATTTTAATATCGGGAGAGTTGTAGTCTATGCTATGACCATTTTTTGTTCCAACACAAACTTTACACTTACCAATCCCAAGATCTAAAAGTCTAACTAAATCTTCATCCTTTTCTTCTAAAACATCCAACCCAACAACACCAATATCAGCTGATTGATGAAAAACATAGGCAGGAACATCCTGATTTCTAACAAGTAAAAATCTAAACTCACCAACATCCAAAATCAATTTTCTATCATCAAAAACAAAAGATTTACCAAATATATTTTCAAATATTTCAAGTGTTTCTTTTGCAATTCTTCCTTTAGGTAACGCAACTGTTAACATTTCAAATCCCTCTTGCTATTTTTTTATTTTCTATTGCCTTGAGCATTCCTCTAAATATCAAAGATCTATCGTATATAGATTTTTTGAAAAATTTTGAAAAATACTTACCATCGCCACCTGTAAAAAAAACAGTTTTTTCTCTACATGTATGCTTCAAAATCATAAGCATTGGCTTAATGACCCCATATGATATTGCATCCTCTGTTTTCTGCGGAAGTGCATCAAGAATTACATTTGGATTTATATTTGTATCTAATTTTTCAGAGATATTGGCATAACATTCTTTATAGGAATTCATTCCTGGTAAAATGTAGCCTCCCATATGCAAATTCCCGCTCATAACATCAACAGTAATTGCACTACCTGCATCGATAACTATTCCATTGTCTATCGTATAGCAAGCAGCTACTCTATCTATGCCCATGCCTTGGTATATTGTATCAAACTCAAACCAATCTTCTATGTTTATATAATGCTCATCTAGTTGCTTAGTTATACTATCATTAACACTTATAAAATAAATCTTTTCCCTAGGTATACTTTCATTAAACTCTTTGATACTTTGTGACCAAATCTTTCCATCATGGTAGAAATCTACATTAGAATTTCCAATATCACATAAAATCATGATAGATATTCCATCCTCTCTCTTTTGAATTATTAACTACTTTTGAACAAATTGCTTCACCTATTATCAAGTGCTTGTATTTAAAATTATGATTTTCTAATTCTACTAGTCTCTCTTCTAGCTCTAATATTTGCATAAAATGTTTAATTAAAAATCTACTTTTTTGTCCAACAATAAAGATAGAGTGATAGTTGCCTTTTAAATCTGTAGCAGTAAAAATAGTTACTTTTTTTCTAGTCCTAAGATGTGCCTTATCAATCAGTCTTAGAGATTTAAATACTATTGCTTTAGAAGAGAAATAATCTATAAGTTTTTTCAATATTATTTTGCTTTACCAAGCTTAAAATAGTGATTTTTATAAAATAGTTTATCGTTACTTGTAAAAACAAATGATTTCACTGCATCTGGCAATTCATATATATTTGTTGAGATAAGATCTAAATCTGTTGCAATTAAAAATCCGCCTCTCTCTACTACATATATAAACTCTCCATGAATAGCTCCTACAAACGCTGCAAATTTAAATTTTTTAGATTTTAGAACTTTTAAATCAGCATCAGTCAGAATAACTTTTCCATCTTTAGTAAAAACTAACACTCTATTTTTTAGTATAATAACATCTTTGACATCTTTATCTAAAAAAGCCATTGATTTTGGATTGATTGAAACGACACGCTGTTTTGTTGCTGCTACTAACCTGTCACCGATAACATCCAAGTAAATAATATTTGAAAAAAACTTTTCACTCTTAACTACAACATCTCGTAAAAGTTTATAATTTTTTGAATCAACTATTAAAAGCTTACCATCAAGTGTTGGAAAAATTACTAATGAAGTTAAAAAATATGGAGCAGCAATCTTTGAATCGTGTGCATATACTTTATCACCACTCTTCTTATATAGTATTTTATCTGTTTTTATATCTATAAGAATTGAATCATTATTGCTCAAAACAACTGCCAATAAATCATCTTTTAAAGATGCAGATGCTACAATAGAATCAAATTTTTTCTCATATGTAACTTTACTATTTTTATCTAAAATCACTAAATCAGAGCACCTAGATGATGCGATATATCTATCATTCCAACTATTTAAAAATGTATAACCAACAGGTACTTTTACATTCAATAAACCATCTTTAGTTATAATCTGACCATTTTCAAGTGTTGCTCCAGATCTAACTACATCTACTATACTAGAAGGTAAACTGCCATCATAATCTATACTTCCAGCAAGAGAAGTTGGCTCAAAACTTTGCCTTTTTGTCCCACAGCCGCTCAATATCAAAATTGCCAATAATAGCAATAGATATTTAAGATATCTCATTAGTTATTACCTTTTATTTTTATGCCCTGATAATGTTCAAGATTATTTGATACATTTTTTAAAGGTGAACTCAAACTAATTTGTGCAAATTTTAACTTTGCTGCTTCTATTTTATCATCTTTTAAAAGCTTATACCCATCTTGAAGAATAATAAAACCTGCAAGTAGTTTACTTTTTGCATCAACTTTACCGTTTACGCTAGAGAGTTGATATCCTGCCAAGTCAGATATGACAGGGTCTTTTGTATACTTTGAAAGCTCTGTTAAAACAGTAACATCATTTGATTTTAATGCTATTTGAAATCTATAAAAATTATAAAGTCTCTCATTTTTATCTTTTAAAATTGATTTTGATTCTGCATCATTTGGATCTTTTATAAGTTTGTTATACGCTTCATTTGAAGCCTGCAACCTGCTTTCGTTAAGTACGCTTGTAGTTGCATAAGCAACTCCCGCAATCACTGCAACAGTAGCAACAGATATGATATATTTTTTGTACTTTTTAAAAAAACGCTCACTCTTTATAAGACCTTCTAAAAACTGCTCTTCAGTTCCTATCTCTTTTTTTATCGCTTCTATATTTTCTTTTAATGCCAAAACTAAATCCTTTAAACAAATTAAGGGATTATGTTATCACAATAAAGATAAAAAAAGACTTTTTCTGTTATAATTAAATAAGAGCACATCTAAATTACTATAGGATTAAATATGAAAATTGATAATGAGTTATTGAAAAAATTAGAAAAATTGTCTTCACTAGAAATTGATAGCGGCAAAAGAGAAGGTATGATAAATCAGCTTAGTGAGATAGTTGAGTTTATCGAAAATCTAAATGAGTTAGATTTAGACAAAGAAGAAGCAACATTTACAACTCTAAAAGGCGGAACGCCTATGAGAGAAGACATACCAAATGTCACTCCACAAACAATAAGAACCATACTAGAAAACGCACCTAAAAGTGAAAATGGCTCTTTTGTAGTACCTAAAATCATTGAATAAAAAATTGAACCCGCTGAACAATTAAATTTAATTCCTAAGGATAAAATATATGGCATCTCTAAACATAAAAGGTTTATTAAAAAATATAGTAGCATATAAGGCATCAGATTTGCACCTTGTAAGCAGAAGTGAACCACAAATAAGAATAGATGGTAAACTTGTAGCACTTGATATGGGCAAACTAGATGGAAAAGACATTGAGGAGATGTGTTATACACTTCTTACTGATAAGCAGAAAAAAGATTTGGAAGAAAATAAAGAGCTTGACTTTGCTGTTATGTTTCCAGATATTGGGCGTTTTCGTGCCAACTACTACTACACCATGAACACTGAACTAGCAGCTGCGTTTAGAATCATTCCGATAAATATACCTAGCTTAGAAGATCTTCGTTCCCCTCCCATTTTTAAAGATATTACAAAAAGAGAAAAAGGCCTTGTTTTAGTAACCGGTCCAACTGGTAGCGGTAAATCAACAACCCTTGCCGCAATGCTAAATGAGATAAATAGAACAGAAAATAGGCATATCATTACCATTGAAGATCCTGTTGAATTTGTACATGAAAATCAAAGATCTCTGTTTTCTCATAGAAATGTAGGGGAAGATACTAAAAGTTTTGCTAATGCATTAAAATTTTCACTTCGTGAAGATCCAGATGTCATACTAGTTGGTGAAATGAGAGATAGAGAAACTATAAGTACTGCAATCACGGCAGCTGAAACTGGTCACTTGGTATTTGGTACACTCCATACTAACTCTGCTGTACAAACCATAAATAGAATTGTTGATAGTTTTGAGGGTCCAGAACAGGTACAAGTAAGAAACATGTTAGCCTCCTCTTTATATGCAGTGATTTCACAAAGTTTACTTCCTAAAAACGGTGGTGGGCGTGTTGCTATTCATGAGGTGCTTATAAATAACTCAGCTATTGCAAACCTTGTAAGAGAAAATAAACTTCATCAAATATATTCTCAGATGCAGTTAAACCAATCAAAAACAGGCATGAGCACACAAACTCAGTCGATGATAAAATCTCTTAATGATAATACAATATCTAAAGATGATGCGATAAGATTTTCTACGCAGCCACAAGAATTGCAGAACTCTATAGGAATATAAAGAGTAGCCCTAAACATTATTACAGCTTAAATTAGATATTATCTATGATATCTAATTTTAAGGCATATAGTAATGAAAAAAAATGATAATATTGTTGAACAAATAACTACTATAGGGGAAAACTCTTTTTCAAAATTGAAAACTCTTAGTATACCTCCATATCCTAAATACTATTATGATACTTTTATGGATGAGCTTGCAAATACAAATGACCAATTGTTAATTGACTTATCTAAAAAATATTCGCATCTGTTTTCCATAAATGAAGCAGAAGATCCAGCATCATATGGCTCTTTTGATCTTGCAAAATCTAGCTTAGAAGAGTTTATAAAAAGTAACTCTAGTCTTAGAAAAATCTCTGATGACAATTATGTTGATATAGGCAGCATAAAAAATGACTATGATGGAGTTGATACACAAAAGGTTATAAGTACCTTTAATAATTTTCAAAACCAAATTTTAAGCGAACTTAAAAATGCAGACGAAACTATCAATAAACTAAGATTAGAAATAGAAAGGTTAGAAAAAGAATCACACATTGATCCACTAACAAAAGCATACAACAGAAGAGTTTTTTCAAAAGACATAAATGAAATACTCAATGCTACTAAAGGGAAAGATATTGATCTTTTTCTTACTATCATAGATGCTGATGATTTTAAAAAGATAAATGACTCTTATGGACATATAGCTGGAGATAAAACACTAATATTTTTAACAAAACTTATAAAAAGTTCACTTAGAAAAGGTATAAAAGTTTACAGATATGGTGGAGAAGAGTTTGTTATCATTCTTAATCGCATGACATTAGAAGAAGCACAAAGAAATGTAGAACGAATTATAAGTGAAACAAGTGCTAGCAAACTTCTCTACAAGGGGCACAACATAAACTTAACAGTAAGTGCAGGAATTGGGTGCTACAAAAAAGATGATACTGCTGAGAGTTTGATTGAAAAAGCTGATAGTGCTCTTTATAAAGCAAAAGCTGCTGGTAAAAACTGTTTAAAAGTGGACTGCTAATATGGAAAACATATCTATTTTTGACATTATTTCTCTAGCTCTTATATTTATTCTTGGCATAAAAGGTGTCATAAATGGTTTTATAAAAGAAGTTTTTGGACTTGTTGGTATTGTTGGTGGTATTTTTATAGCATCAAGATTTGCTGGGCAGATGGGAGAACTCGTAAACCAAAACATCTATCAACTTGACAGTAGTGCAACCTTGTATTTAGTTGGTTTTTTAGCTGTATTAGTTCTTTTTTGGATTCTTAGCCTTTTTATGGGTCATATTTTGGAAAGCCTTATCAAAATGAGTGGCTTAGGGGGTATAGATAAATTAGCTGGTTTTATAGTCGGTAGTGCAAAAATATTTTTAGTTTTTTCTATTTTGGCGGTAACACTTTCTAATATAGAGTTTATAAAAACTAAAGCAGACCAATATATGGAAAAAAGTTTTATGTACCCTATCTTTGTTAAAACTGGTACATATATTGTTAAAATGGATGGAAAAAAAATAGTTCATGACTTAAAAAAAACCATAGGAGAGTAGAATGGAAACTATAGAAAATATAGAGTATGATTCACTCCTAATAAAATTTAAGGATATTTTAAAACATAATAATCTTAAATTTACAAAACAAAGAGAAGCCGTACTAAAAACTATGTATAACAATGACGAACATTTTTCTCCAGAAAGCCTATATATGCTTATAAAAGAAAATTATCCAAAGCTCAATGTAGGGATTGCTACAGTATATAGAACGCTAAATTTATTGGAAGAATCAGACATTGTAACTTCACTATCATTTGGTTCATCTGGTAAAAAATTTGAATTAGCAAACAAACCACATCATGATCATATGATTTGTAAAATGTGCGATGAGATTATAGAATTTGAAGATGAAAAGATCGAAAAAAAACAAGAAGAAATAGCGAGCAAATATGGCTTTAAACTAACAAGCCATTTGATGCAACTTTATGGCATATGTAGTAAATGCCAAAAAAAATAACACTAGAGGAATAGATTTGATATTTGACAATCAATACGAACAACAAAGAATAGAAAAAGCAAATGCATTACGAAAATTAGGAAAAAATCCTTATGCCCACAATATGAAAAGAAACTCGACTACGGCAGGATTTAAACATTCTTATGAATACCTAGTTAATAGTGATATTAAGCGAGATGAAAACAAAGAAAATACAATAATAGGCAGAATTAAATTTCTTAGACACATGGGCAAAGCAGCTTTTGCCAAGATTGAAGATGAGCAAGGACTTTTGCAGATTTATTTCAGTCGTGATGGTATTGGAGAAGATTGGTTTAAAGAAGTCAAAAAACTTATTGAAGTTGGTGATATCATTAGTGTAACAGGATTTCCTTTTGTTACAAAAACTGGTGAATTATCTTTAAACGCGACTACACTAGAAATTGCAACAAAATCAATCACTCCACTCCCTGAAAAATTTCATGGACTTCAAGACAAAGAACTTCGTTACAGAAAACGATATCTAGATATGATCATGAATCCACAAGTTAAAAAAACTTTTAAAATAAGAAGTCAGATAGTTAGCACAATTAGACGCTTTTTTGAAGAAAGAAGTTTCTTAGAAGTAGAAACACCAATGATGCATCCAATCCCTGGTGGTGCAAATGCTAAACCATTTGTTACATATCATAATGCTTTAGGAATTGAAAGATATCTTAGAATTGCTCCTGAACTATATCTAAAAAGACTTGTAGTTGGTGGATTTGAAGCAGTATATGAAATTAATAGATGCTTCAGAAACGAAGGTATGGATTTGACACATAACCCTGAGTTTACCACCATAGAATTTTATTGGGCATATCATACTTATGAAGACTTAATGGAACTAACAGAAGATATGTTTGCTGTACTTTTAAAGCAATTAGAACTTCCTAAAAAGCTTCCTTATGGAGATATAGAAATTGATTTTTCTGAAAAATTTCAAAAGATATCTTATAAAGATTCACTTATTAAAATTGGTGGTATTTCGACTGAAATTGTTGAAGATAAAGAAAAAATAATTAAATACTTAAAAGATAGTGGCGAAGAAGCTAATAATCTCATGAATATTGGACAATTATATGAAATTTTATTCGACTTACATGTAGAAGCAAAACTAATTAATCCTACTTTTATAACTGACTACCCAATAGACATCAGCCCGCTTGCAAGAAGAAGTGATGAAAACCCTGATATTGCAGAAAGATTTGAGCTTTTTATTGCTGGTCGTGAGATTGCAAATGGATTTAATGAGCTAAATGACCCAATTGATCAACATGGCAGATTTGATTCACAAATAAAAGCAAAAAATGAATTAGATGATGATGAAGCACATAGAATGGATGAAGATTATATCGAATCATTGGGTCTTGGTTTGCCTCCAACTGCTGGAGAAGGACTGGGGATTGATAGACTTACAATGCTTTTGACAAATGAACAATCGATAAGAGATGTGATATTATTTCCAGCAATGAAGCCTGTTAGAGATGAAAAAAACAATAATGATAATGGAGACAAATAATGAGTATATTAAAAAATGCTGACCCAAAAATTTATGGGCTAATAGAAAATGAATTAGAAAGACAAACTGACCATCTTGAGATGATAGCAAGTGAAAACTTTACTTACCCAGCTGTTATGGAAGCAATGGGAAGTGTGTTTACAAACAAGTATGCAGAGGGTTATCCAAACAAAAGATATTATGGCGGTTGTGAATTTGCTGATAAGGTCGAACAACTTGCGATAGATAGGGCATGTGAACTTTTTGGATGTAAGTTTGCAAATGTACAACCAAACTCTGGAAGTCAAGCCAATCAAGGTGTTTATCAAGCACTTTTAAAGCCATTTGATAAAATCCTTGGTATGGATCTGAGTCATGGTGGACACTTAACTCATGGTTCAAAAGTAAGTAGTTCTGGGAAAACTTACTCAAGCTTTTTTTATGGTGTTGAGATGGATGGAAATATCAACTATGACAAAGTAAGAGAGATAGCACACATAGTCAAACCTAAGATGATTATATGTGGGGCAAGTGCCTATCCTAGAGAACTAGACTTTGCAAAGTTTAGAGAAATTGCTGATGAAGTTGGGGCATATCTTTTTGCTGATATTGCTCATATTGCTGGACTTGTTGCTGCAGGTGAACACCCTAGTCCATTTCCTTACTGTGATGTAGTCTCAAGTACAACTCACAAAACTTTGAGAGGTCCAAGAGGTGGACTTATTATGACAAACGATGAAGATATAGCAAAAAAAGTAAATAGTGCAATTTTTCCAGGTATCCAAGGTGGTCCACTTATCCATGTAATCGCAGCTAAAGCTGTTGGATTTGCTGAAAACTTAAAACCTGAATGGAAAGAATACGCAAAAGATGTCAAAAAAAATGCAAAAACTCTTAGCGATGTTCTTATCCAAAGAGGATATGACATAGTAAGTGGTGGAACTGACAATCACCTTGTCCTTGTGAGTTTTTTAGGACGAGAATTTAGTGGCAAAGAAGCTGATGCTGCTCTTGGAAATGCTGGAATTACCATAAACAAAAACACTGTGCCAGGTGAAAATAGAAGTCCTTTTGTAACAAGTGGGATTCGTATAGGTAGTCCTGCTCTAACAGCTCGTGGAATGAAAACAAAAGAGTTTGAAATCATAGCTGGAAAAATAGCTGATATACTTGACAATATAAATGACAAGGAATTACAATTAAAAATAAAAGAAGAGATGAAAAACTTAGCAGGCAATTTTGTGATTTATGATAGAGCAACATATTAAGGATGGTTGATGCGTAGTACTGATATATCTTTGATAAAAATGCTGACTGATCATTATTGGATTAAGCGTGATAATGTAGTAGAAAAAAGAAATCATAATGGTCGTCTTTTTTTTGATAAATATGAAAGAGTAGATAAAACATTGTCTAGTGCAATTATAAATCAACATTTAAAAGGAGAGACTATCATTGCGCACTCCTTAATAAACTCAAGAGATAAAGTTGAAAATATTGTCATAGATTACAATGGTAGAAACACAGAAAGATTTTGGCACAGAACGCAACTTCTTTTAAGAGAAGAAGGCTTTATTAATTTTACAGCTTATGAGAGTAAAACTCCTGGTCACTTACATGTATATATCCATAAAGGACATACTACTTTACAAGAAGCGTACCAAATAGCAAAAATGCTGTCAGCTAAGCTTGCTCAAAAGCTCCCAAGAGAGTGGAAGATGTTTCCAGATTCTGATATACCAAAAGAGTTTAATATACTTGCTCTTCCTTATAAATTGTACAATAAAGAAAGAGGTGCTTCTTGGTCAAAGCACATGTAAGCACCTAACCACAAATGGCACGAATAATGCTTAGATATAATGTAATGAATAAATAAGGGGATTATAATGGAAGATAAAAATGAGCTTAGTGATATTGTTTTAGAAAAAGGCGATAATAAATCTATGAAAGCTAAACGTATATTAATCATTGCTGCACTACTTATAGTTATATTTTTGATTATTTTAGTGGTAATGAAAGTTATAAACAAACCAACTGATATAAACAATGGCGTAAAACTTATACTGCCACCAACTCCAACACAAAAAGTAATGGAAACAAAAAAAGAAGATGATCTTTTTAAGCAAGTACCTATCACTGAAGAAGAAGATAAAAAAGAGAGTTTTGAAAATATGGTTAAAAGCTTAAAAGAAAAAGAGATTAAAAAGCAGAAATCTGCTGAAGCAAAAATAGTAGAATCTGTAACCAAAGAAACTAAAAAAGTAGAAAAAAAGGTAAACATAGAACCTAAAAAAATTGTTAAGGCTAAAAAAGTAGAAGTAAAAACTAAACCTGTTAGTAGTGTAGGTCCTAGTGTTGCCAATGTAGGAATATATATCCAAGTTGGAGCAACCTCAAGACTAACTCCTGATAAAAAGTTTTTAGCTAAGTTAGCTTCAAATAACTATAACTATAAACTTCTTCCTATAGATGTGAAAGGCACAAAAGTAACAAAGATACTTATAGGTCCTTTTAAAAACACGACTGAAGCACGAGCAAAGTTAAGTGGCGTAAAAACAAGTATCAATAAAGATGCTTTTATATATAGAGTAAAGTAGTGTATAGCAAAAAAATACTGTTTGATCAACTAACTCCAATAACGATTTTTTCTAAACTTAGAAAACATTTTGGCGATGAGTTAATGTTTCTCTTTGAAAGTGCTATCAATACTGAAGAAGGAAATTTTAGTTTTCTTTTTATTGGAGCTCGTGAGAGAATAATACATAAAAATAATCAAGCTTTACATGTAGATGAAGATGGTTGTGAAAATTCTTTAGGCGACAATCCATTTGTCTATCTAAAAAAAAGATATGCCTCACTAGATATGGGCAAATACAATAAACTAGGTCAAGAAAATGGTCTTGGTTTTGTAGATGGTTTTATAGGATATATTGGTTATGATGCTGTTAAAACATTTGAACCACGCCTAAGATCTCATATGGACTCCCTAAAAGATGAGATTGATATACCTGATATGGATTTGATAAGACCAAAACTAGTTTGCACATTTTCTCATAAATCAAAAACACTAACTTTGCATACTTTTTTAGATAGCTTTGAAACAAAAATAGATGAAATAGAAACTCTTCTAAAAGAACCTCACTACTATCTTGAAATCAAAAAAACTAAGATTGACACAAACAAAGGTACTTTTGCTTTTAGTAAAGAAAAGTTTTTTGATATGATAGAAAAATCAAAAGAGATGATAAGAAGCGGAGATGTTTTTCAAATCCTAATGTCCAATAGATTTACACAACTAGCAAATATAGATAGGCTTAGTTTTTATAGAATATTAAGAAACAAAAACCCATCTCCGTATATGTTTTTGCTTGAGTATGAAAACTTTGCAATAGCAGGCAGTTCTCCTGAAGTTATGGTTGGACTCAAAAATAATCATATAACACTAAGACCAATAGCAGGAACAAGAAAACGCGGCTCTACTTATGAGAAAGATAAAGCCTATGAAGAAGAGATGCTAAATGATGAAAAAGAGAGAGCTGAACACCTTATGCTTATAGATCTTGGGCGTAATGATGTTGGCAAAGTTGCTGAAGTTGGAACGGTTGAGGTGACTGATATGATGAGAGTAGAGAGATATTCTCATGTTATGCATATGGTTAGTGATGTCGGTGCAAAACTAGATAAAAACAGAGATATGTTTGACCTTTTTGCCGCAACTTTTACAGCAGGAACTATGACAGGAACTCCAAAGATAAGAGCTATGGAACTCATCAGTGACTTTGAAGGTCTAAAAAGAAGTTTTTATAGTGGTGCTGTTGGATATTTCGGATTTGATGGCAATATGGATAGTGCCATTATGATAAGAACAGCTTATCTTGATGATGAAAAAATAATCTTTCAAGCGGGAGCAGGTATTGTAGCCGATAGCGTACCTGAACTTGAATACTTAGAAGTAACCAATAAACTTGGAGCCATGACTAGTTCACTAAATGACTTAAAAAAATGAAACTGTTCTCAATCTTCGGATATCCAGTCTCACACTCTATTTCTCCAAGAATGCATAATTTAGCTTTAGAAGGCTTGCATATCAATGGATGTTACATAAAAACTCCTCTCAAGGATGGTACACAACTCATAAGCAAATTCAAATTACTACAACTTGATGGTGCAAATGTAACTGTGCCTCATAAAGAGTTTGCTTATGAATTGTGTGACGAATTAGATGAGTTTGCAAAAAAAATTGGTGCTGTCAATACTCTTGTAAAAAAAGGTGATAAAATATATGGCTACAATACAGATGCCCCTGGTTTCTACAAAGCCATAGAGTCATTTGGAAAGATTGAAACCGCACTAATACTTGGAGCTGGCGGGACTGCAAAAGCTATAGCAACCATACTAGAAGAAAAAAATATAGATGTAACAGTACTAAATCGCTCAAAAAATAGGCTAGATTATTTTAGAAAAAATAACATTAAAGCCTACAGTTGGGACGATTTTGAAATAGCTTCATTTGTATTAATCATAAACACAACTTCTGCTGGACTTAGTGATGATGTGCTACCTTTGGATAAAAATCTATTAACTAAACTTATGCAAAAATCTAAATTTGCATTTGATGTTATATACAACAAACAAACACCATTTTTAAAACTTGCAAGTCAAAATAGCCTTACATGTAAAGATGGTGCAGATATGCTTTTATTTCAAGGCGTACTTGCTTTTAATCTATTTTTTAATAATACACTTAATAATGAAAAAATTACAACTTATATGAAAAAAGCTTTTAAACCTTAGTTCTTAAGTTTATCGCCTTAGATAAAGAGAGCATATCCACATTTTCAAGGTGAACTCCAGTTGGTACGCCTTGAGCTATCTTTGTAAATACTAAATCAAATTCTTTAAGCTTATCTTCTACAAATATAATCACAGCATCATTGGACAAAGATGGCGTTAGAGCAAATATAATCTCCTTCATGCCAAGACTTATAATCTTTTTAAGTTGAGAGATTTTGTCATCTTCAAGACTATCGAGCACAAAATATACTCCATCATACAAGTTGTTTTCTTCCAAAACCAATATATCTTTTGCACTCTCAGTTATGCAAATCTTTGAGTTGTCTCTATGCTCATCCAAACAGATATCACATATCTCATGCTCACTTAACCCACCACACCTCTCACAGCTTCTTATAGAACGAACTGCACTCTCTATTGCATTTGATATCTTCATAGCATTGAAAGTATCATTTAGTATGAGATGATAAGCAAATCTTTGTGCTGATTTTTTACCTACACTAGGTAATGAGCTTAATGCTTCAACTAAATTGTCAAATTTTTCCAATTTCACTATACTACCCCACCTAGATCAATCGAAAATCTATGATTACCATCTGCATACTCATAATCAAGTTCAAAATCATTTAGTTTTACAATATTTCTCACTATGTACAAACCAAGTCCAAGCCCTTTTTTTATCTCTCTTGCACCTGAAACAAAAGGCTTATAATACTCATCTATATCCATAGCTAACTCTTTTGCTCTATTTTCTATATAAAGTGTTTTATCTTTTAGCCTAACATAAACTACTTTATCATCTGCATATTTTATTGCATTATCCATTAAGTTTTTCAAGGCAAGGGCAAAAGACTCAAAGTCCGCTTTTATAATCATATCTGAATCGATATCAACCTTTACATGTAAAGCTTTTTTATCATCATCTAACATCAACATATCTGTTGCACTATCTATGATTTCTACTAGATTATACTCTTTGAGCTGAATAGAATAGTTCTTTGATACAATCTTTTCTATCTTTGAAAACTCATTAATCAAAAGGTCAAGTCGTTCAAAAATACTTATTAATCTTTTTTTTGCTTTTTCATCACTAAGCATTTCTGATACTATCCTGCCCTTTCCAATAGGAGTCTTTAGTTCATGCATAATTGTTCTCAAAAAAAGCTGTCGTGAGTTTATCAAATCTCTCAGTTTTGATGCTGCTCTATCAAATTCATTGGCTACTTCTGCTATCTCGTCTTGCTTATTACTTTTACAGTCAATATCCATATTTCCTGAAGCAAATTGCCGTATTTGTGAGCTTAGCTCTCTTAATGGTGTTATACTTTTCAAAATTGAAATATACATAGACACTAATACGAGAAAAGCAACAATAAATCCTATCAGCAAAAGGTCATTTGCCCTACGCTTATATTGTGACTCTAAAAGAATATTAGATATCATATTATCTATATACAAATAGTATCTATCGTTATATCTGATAGAAGAGAACTTTCCTAGTTCTGAAGTTTTTTGAAATATAACAACACCCTGTTTTAAAACTGAAATTCGTAAATT
>Ga0256840_1002863_pt1 | contig 14705 bp, 17 predicted proteins | sample 355202metaG_FD_185969 | JGI IMG/M metagenome (GOLD analysis project Ga0256840, IMG submission 185969) | Hydrothermal vent microbial communities from Mid Atlantic Ridge, Atlantic Ocean - 355-202 | ecosystem: Environmental > Aquatic > Marine > Hydrothermal vents | place: Atlantic Ocean: Mid...
TCATAGATCAGTTGCTTGTGATTTTTCATTGCTAACATCTCTTGCGGAGAAAAAGCGGAAGGCTACAAGTAACTGGTCGCTTTTTCTACTCGTTGCAAGTTATGCATTTGGAATGTGAATCTAAGTCTGTTTTAAGCTCGATAAACTTAATATTTTCTTCTTTTTTAAGCTCTACTTCAGTCTGTTTATTTAACAAAATTGCGGTAATAAGAATCGTAATGATTGTTCCTAAAATTACCAGCACAATCTCTTGAGAGAACGGAGCTGCATCAGCGACTTGGTAGGCATATCGTAAGAACCAATAGCCACCAACCACTAATAAAATGCTCAATAGCATATAAATAATATTTTCACGGTTCAGTTTCTTCATTTATTTTACCTTTTTCGTTAGCCACTCCCCCCTGTTTTTCGGGGTTTTGTATGTTGGAACGTTATTTTATATTAAAACATTAAAAAAGTAGGAGGCTAAATACCCTAAAACCCCAGCCTGATACTGGGGTTTTAGGGTGTTACTTATTTATTGTTTACTATTTATTTGTTCTCATTACTTTCAATTTTTTGCTCTGAGTTTTTACCGATCAGACTTTTAATCGAGCCTTGAAGTTTACTGTACATCTTCTCAACAACATTGCCACCCTTGATTTCTTTCTTTACGGCTTTAATCTGTTGTGAAAGTCCTTCATACAGTGAGGAGTTTTTAGTGGTATACCCCAACTCTGTAGCCACTTGTAACTGCTGATCAGCAGCAGTCAATAAAACTAAAACTTTCTCCTTATCTGTTTCTTTATTTAGTTCAGAAGCTGCAAGAACCATTGCCTCAACCCGTACTAAAGAAAGAGGAATAATAGAAGTTTCATCAACAAATGTTGATAGCGCAGTTTCTAACGTAGCACTTGCCGCCTCTTTTTTACCCTCTACCAACATCTTGGTTGCAAGTTTTATTGCATCGGGATAAGTGGTCATAGGCAATGATGTTGTGCGCGTTACCAATTCATCCTGCAAGGGTAGTAACAACGCTCTAGCAGCCTGAACCTTGGAGTCTTCCAATAATTCTTTTGCCAGTTTTGTTTGTGCCTTTATCACCTCAGGCGTAGTAATGAGTTCATTAATACGAACAGTCGAAGCAATAGGAATAAGTGCTAATTTAGGATCAGCAGCTAATGCCACGTCAAATTTTCCAGTAGCATCCTGCAACGCTTTGATAGCTTCTTTTATCTTATCTTCTTTAATCAGATTAGTCGCTTCAATGACCTTTTTAAAACCATCAACAATACCCTTATCTACTTCTTTTAAAAGTTCTACTTGGCTTTGTGCTTTATCAACAATAGCCTTTTTATTAGCCTTGTCTTGTGCTTTGCTTACCGCTGGTTTTGATTTTTCTAAGGATTGCTTTGCTTTATTCTCAGCGCCTGCTTTTACATGGGATTTTACTTCGCTTGATGCCGTAGCTTGAGTTTTAGCTTGGCTATCAGCGAGTACCGATGGGCTAACGGCTAATGAGCCAATTAATAAGCTTGTTAAAATTAATGCATGCTTAGTATTTTTCATTTTTGAATTACTCCTCTATTTCATTTGTTTAGTGCGCATAAGATCTAGTCCAAGTCTAAAAAGAAAGACTAAATTTTTTCTTAAAAAGAACAGAGGCTAGGATTAACCTCTGTTAAAAATAGCCGCCCTGCTAATCGGAAGGGGACAGGGCGACTGTTAAAGAGTGGCGTTATTTATCGTCCACTTCTTCAAACTCAGCATCAACAACATCATCATCGCCTGCATCGTCAGATGCTTGTGCCGAAGACGTATCTCCTGTCGATGCCTTTGCGGTTGCCTGCACAAAGGCAGTCGATGCGTCTTGCAAGGCTTGCGACTTACTTTCAATCTCCGCCTTATCGTTGCCCTTAATCGCTTCCTTAGCAGCATCAATTGCGCTTTGCAGCGTTTGTTTGTCATTTTCAGGGGCACTATCACCAGCCTCTTCTATCGACTTTCCTGCAAGATGCACTAGCTGATCCGCTTGGTTACGCGCATCAATCAATTCACGTTGCTTGCGATCATCATCCGCATGCGCCTCAGCATCTTTAATCATTTGATCAACTTCTGCATCGGATAAACCACTGGATGCCTTGATTTCAATCGCCTGCTCTTTACCGCTGGCTTTATCTTTCGCTGATACTTTTAAAATACCATTAGCATCAATATCAAAGGTCACCTCGATTTGTGGCTGTCCACGTGGTGCTGGTGGTATATCGGACAAATTAAACTGACCGAGTGATTTATTGTCTTTAGCCAACTCACGTTCGCCTTGAAGCACATGCACCGTTACCGCTGATTGATTATCCTCAGCCGTTGAGAACATTTCTGACGCTTTAGCAGGAATCGTGGTATTTTTCTGTATCAACGTGGTCAATACACCCCCCATCGTTTCTATACCCAGTGATAGCGGTGTTACATCAAGCAATAACACATCATTTACATCACCAGAAAGTACTGCCGCTTGAATCGCCGCACCCATGGCAACTGCTTCATCAGGGTTCACATCTTTACGTGCTTCCTTCTTGAAGAATGCTTTTACTTCTTCTTGAACCTTAGGCATACGCGTTTGACCACCGACTAAAATCACGTCATCAATATCCGATATGGATAAACCAGAATCTTTCAGTGCCAGTTTGCAAGGCGCAATGGTGCGTTTAACCAAATCTTCTACCAAAGATTCAAGCTTAGAGCGTGTCACCTTGATATTAAGATGCTTAGGTCCAGAGGCATCAGCTGTCACGTAGGGCAAGTTAATATCCGTCTGCTGGGCAGATGACAACTCAATCTTAGCTTTCTCAGCTGCCTCTTTAAGACGTTGTAATGCCAAGGGATCATTTTTAAGATCAACGCCTGAGTCTTTCTTAAACTCATCCACCAAATAATCCATTAAGCGCATATCAAAATCTTCACCGCCTAAGAATGTATCACCATTAGTCGCTAACACTTCAAACTGCTTTTCACCATCAATATCAGCAATTTCAATGATAGACACATCAAAGGTTCCGCCACCTAAATCGTAAACCACGATTTTTTGATCACCTTTTGCCGTCTTATCAATACCATAAGCCAATGCTGCTGCAGTAGGCTCGTTGATAATTCGCTTAACTTCTAAGCCCGCTATTTTTCCTGCATCTTTGGTGGCTTGGCGTTGCGAGTCATTAAAGTAAGCAGGCACGGTAATGACTGCCTCTTTAACCTCTTCACCTAAGTAGCTTTCTGCATCTTTCTTCAGCTTTTGCAAAATACGCGCAGATACCTCAGCAGGTGATAGCTTCTTGCCATTCACCTCAACCCATGCATCACCGTTATCAGACTTGATGATTTTGTAAGGCACAAGTTTTATATCTTTTTGTACCGCATCCTCATCATATTGACGACCAATCAAACGCTTAATCGCAAACAGCGTTTTTTCTGGATTGGTCACTGCCTGACGTTTTGCCGGTTGACCCACTAACACCTCATCATCCGCATATGCAACTATAGAAGGTGTTGTGCGATCTCCTTCTGCATTTTCTATTATCTTAGCCGTGTTATTTTCCATAACGGCAACACAGGAGTTGGTTGTTCCTAAATCTATTCCTATTACTTTAGCCATTTTAATGACCTCCTAATTTGAATTAAGCACAGTAACTTGTAGCCACTATGCTGAAATTATCTTTTGTTTCGTTGGTGGTATTTTACTGATCCCGCCAATTAGCTCTGTCAGCTAACTGACGATTTTTAAATCTTCTTTATCTCCTAATAGGCTGTTCCATAATGAGGATCAACATCATTAATCAACCGTGGCAACTGCGCTAATAAATGAATCGTAAACAAAGACCCATACGGAAACAGCTTGTATAAATATCTCTTTCCACCTTTATCTTTATAGGATTTTAAAAGAATGCGATACACGCGATAAGCCTTAGTAGCCTCCTTGACACTGAGTTGCCCAAAGGGACATTTTTTATTCATTGTCTCTTCATCTTCCTCACAATCATGGTGTCGAATGCAATCAATATATTCCCAGTAATTCTTTTGACCTAGATAATGAGGCGCCTTGGTCTCACAACAATTTTCATAAAAATCAAATAGAAAATTGATAACTTCCCAATGCTCAGTATCAAGCTCTAAACCGATCTCCTGCGCATTGTTTTTAATGCGTTCATTAATGTTTTCACGCGATGTATCACGTACCACATCTGCTGGAGGAAATTCAGCAGGTGGTAGGATTACAGGTGCTAATCGATCTAATAATGCTTCTAGTTTTGAATCTCCAATACTCATTTTCATTCTCCCTTTCTTAGGTTCTTGTTCGAATAACTAGGGATAGTTTATAAAAAAACAAGAAAAAGGAATGTCAGCTAGCTGACGGATAGAAGATAAAACGTCTCCAAGTAATATTTACTAACGTGGACATTAATTTTTAACTCATCATCCTATTATTGTGTAAAGTTTTACTTAGGATTCTCAATAGTGTCACCCAACTGACAGTAATCAAACAAAGCTTCACTAATAATAGATTCAAATGAAATCAGCTCTTGAAAAATACGAGCTAATTCATAATTTGAAAATAAGAAGTGATGACAAACTAACTGGAGGTATAGAAATGATTTCGAATATGTTGAGATTTAGCCCTTCATTCTTTGAAGGTTTTGATGAGGTTCTTGCACCTGAGTTTGCGCGCCTTACGAGAGAAAGTAGTCGCACGCGTGCTTACCCTCAGGTGAATATGGGTGTGACGGATAAAAGTGTTGAAGTTTACCTTTTTACCCCAGGCTTAGAGGCATCTGAGCTTGATGTAAGCATCGAGAAAAATCTACTCAGCGTGTCAGGTGAGCGCACAAAGGATGATTTGGACAAAAATGCGATTAACCGACGTGAGCGTTTTGTGGGTAAATTTAAACGCACGGTTGCGCTACCAGAGGATGTTGACCCTGATCAAACAGAAGCAGTTTACCGTGATGGTGTGTTGCATATCAGTGTGGCGAAGAAGGCAGAGGTTCAGCCATGTCAAATTGAAGTTAAAGTTTAATCAGTAGGAGGTATTAAAAATGACTACGAATACAGGAACAGAAGCAGCAGTAAAGCAATCAAACAACGAAGTGAGTACAGCGCAACAAGAGAGTAATGCACGCGCTCAATCGTTGGAGTTAACCCCTGCGGCGGATATACATGAAACCAAAGATGGAGCGGTGATTTATATTGATTTACCTGGTGTAAGTAAAGATTCGCTAGATATTAATATGGATAGCGATGTGCTCACCATAAAAGGCGGGGTAAATTTGAATACACCGGATGATTTAAACCCAACTTATATGGATGTTCATGCGGGTTTTTATAGCCGTAAGTTTACTTTAAGCTCAGAGTTGGATAGCGCGAAGATTGATGCCAATCTAAAAAATGGTGTCTTACAGCTGGAGATTCCACGCTCTGAAAAACACAAACCACGCAAAATTGAAGTTAAGGTTGCGTAGTTCATCAGTAACGAAGTAACGAAGAGAAACAGGAGGTATCAATATGATTCATTTAGATGACGTATCAAAAACCTTTCACCGTACTTGGGATTCTATCAGCCACGGTTGGAATCATTTAGTTCATCGCGCCAGCAACGCGTTAACCCTCTTTCACAGTGATGATGAAGATGAAAACCAGCCAGCAGGAATCACGCGCTGGGGACTGTTAAGTGCTGATATTTATGATAACGACGATAAAATTATCGTAAGCATAGAAGCACCCGGCATGGAAGAAGGTGATTTTAATATTAGAGTGGTTGACAATGTACTTTATGTGAAAGGTCAAAAACATCTTTCTAAAGAACGCATGGAAGGCGGCTATACTATAAAGGAACGCGCCTACGGTCACTTTGAACGTGTTTTACCCTTAGGCTATGAGGTTGACCCTGAAAAGGCAGAGGCTTCATACAAACAAGGTGTACTACGCGTGGAAGTGGCAAAATCTGAGCAACATAAGCGCAGAAAAATTCAGGTACACTAAACTAAGTATAATTTGCAACCATAAAGGGCTGGTCAATGATCAGCCCTCGTTATATGAAAATATGAGACTTATAAAATGAGCAATAAAAAACACATCGTTTGCCCGCATTGTACGGCAACCAATGCGATTCCTGAGGATCGTTTGGCAGATAAGCCTAAATGTGGCAAATGTAAAAAGCCTTTATTCACAGGTCACCCTGTAGAATTAACCGATCAAAACTTTGCCAAGTTTATCGCCAAAAGCGATGTACCCGTGGTGGTAGACTTTTGGGCAGAATGGTGTGGCCCATGTAAAATGATGGCACCTGCCTTTGCTGAGGCCAGTGCACAGCTAGAGCCAAATGTGATACTGGCAAAACTCAATACCGAGGTTGCCCAACAAACGGCGGCTCAGTTTGGCATTCGCAGTATTCCGAGTATTATACTATTCAAAAATGGCAAAGAAGTTTCTCGACAGGCAGGGGCTTTGAATAAACAACAGATTGTGCAGTGGGCACAAGCAAATAGCTAATAACAGGGTTGTTAATAAAAAAATTGGCAATCTAAAAGCACACCTCCCCCTATTTTGGCCATTTTGTGTAAGGAGAATAATAAATCATGGATTATAAAGATTATTATAAAATTCTAGGTGTCGAAAAAGATGCATCAAAAGATGAGATTAAACGCTCATACCGTAAACTTGCGCGTAAATATCACCCCGATGTAAGCAAAGAAGCAGATGCTGAGGTTAAGTTTAAAGAAGTCGGCGAAGCCTACGAGGTATTAAAAGACCCTGAAAAACGTGAAGCCTATGATCAATTAGGTTCCAACTGGAAAGCAGGACAAGAAGGCTTCCAGCCACCACCTGATTGGGAGCAAAACTTTGACTTCAGCGGTGGTGGCTACACCCAAGGCAGTACCCATGATTACAGCAGTTTCTTTGAAGACTTATTTGGTGCTCGACAAGGTGGCGCGCACTATACCTCTGGCCCAGCGGGTCGCGGCGGCTTTCAATCAAAAGGAGAAAATGTCCGCGCTAGAGTCATGATTGATCTGGAGGACTCTTTTAATGGTGCAACCAAAAACATCACCTTACAAATACCAGAAGTGAATGAGCAGGGTCACGTTGTGAATAAACAGCGAACCTTAAAAATAAAAATACCAAAAGGTATTAAAGAAGGGCAAACCATCCGTTTAGGAAAACAAGGTAATGCAGGCATCGGTGGCGGTGACGCAGGCGACTTGATGCTTGAGGTTACTTTTAACCCGCATCGCTTATATACCGTGGAGGGTAAAGATATTTACTTAAATGTACCCGTTGCACCATGGGAGGCAACACTGGGCACCAAAATTGATGTACCAACGCCTGACGGTAAAAAAGTGGGTATGAAAGTACCCGCTGATTCTCAACAAGGCAGAAAATTGCGCCTCAAAGGAAAAGGCTTACCAGGTAAAAATGCAGGTGATTTTTATGTGATTTTACAAGTGGCATTAGCACCATCATCAGACGTTAAGGTGAAAAAATACAATGAAAAAATGCGTGATGATATTGACTTTAACCCACGCAGCTACCTGTTTTAATCTGGAGTAATAAAATGAATGCAAAAAAAGTAAATATTGTCTCTGGTTATATCTTAGAAGAAGAATCAGTTTTAACGCTTGCGGAACTATGCTGGACTTGCCAAGCCCCTGCTGAAACGATTATCCGCATGGTTGATCATGGGGTGATTACCCCTGTTGAAGGGAATACCAGCCGACGCTGGCGCTTTCATCGCAGTGCATTAATTCGTGCAGATAAGGCGCTCCGTTTAAAACATGATCTAGGTGTGAATTTAGCGGGCTCTGCACTAGCACTGGAACTTTTAGATGAGATAACGATTTTAAGGCAACAAATTAGAAACAGAGACACCGACTAAGAGTGAATAAAATTTACTTGATATAACTAACAAAGAAAAACCACTATAAATACTAAGATCTATTGCTATTTATAGCCTATTCTATTCTAATCTTGCTCACATTGAATAATCACCAACGAAGGAACATAAAATGACACATACATTACCAGACTTACCTTACGCAAAAGATGCACTTGAGCCACATATCTCTGCTGAGACTTTAGACTTTCACCACGATAAGCATCACCAAGCCTATGTTACAAACTTAAATAACCTTATCGAAGGCACTGAATTTGCTGATAAGTCTCTTGAAGACATCATCACTTCTGCTCCTGCTGGCCCAATTTACAACAACGCGGCACAGGTTTGGAATCACACATTCTACTTTAACTGTCTTGCTGGCAATGCGGGTGGCGAGCCTACTGGCGCAGTTGCTGATGCAATCAATGCGGCATTCGGTTCATTCGCAGATTTTAAAGAGAAGTTCTCAGCGACGGCTGTAGGCAACTTCGGTTCTGGTTGGACTTGGTTAATCAAGAATGCTGACGGTTCTGTTGAAATTGTAAATACTTCAAATGCAGGTTGCCCACTTTCTGACGGTCAAACAGCTGTAATGACTATCGATGTTTGGGAACACGCTTACTACGTTGACAAGCGTAATGCTCGTCCTGCTTATGTTGCTGATTTTTGGAATTTAGTAAATTGGGACTTTGTAAATAGCAATATGTAGTATTTTACTCTTAATCGTCGCCAGCTCTTTGTTGGAAAAGTTCTCATTTACCACTGTAAACTTCAAACTTTTCCGCCTCAATCTGACGACGATTTAGAGCAAAATTGACAAAAAACGAAAAAACGCGCAATATTGATCGTTTTTTCGCAAAAGGGTAGCCCTTCGGCTACCCTTTTGCTTTTTTGTAGAAGTTGAAAATATCATGTCAAATTCATTAATGTCGACCTATATGCCTTTGCCCGTTGAATTTAAAGGCGGTCAAGGTGCAACTCTCACCGATACTAACGGCACAGAATACCTCGATGCTATCGCTGGCATTGCTGTTTGTAGCCTTGGTCATGCCCATCCTGAAGTTGCGGATGCGCTTGCTGATCAAGCTCGTACCCTTATTCATACATCAAACCTCTATCAAATCACTCACCAAAAAGAGTTGGGTGAGAAGCTTTGTGCGTTGTCAGGTATGGATAAAGTATTTTTTAGTAACTCTGGTGCTGAAGCGAATGAAGCGGCTATAAAACTTGCACGCTTATACGGTAAGTCTATTGGTGTAGAGCGCGCTAGCATTATTGTTATGGAAGGCAGTTTTCATGGGCGTACTTTGGCAACACTTTCGGCAACGGGCAGTCGTAAAGTTCAAGCAGGGTTTTCACCTTTAGTTGAAGGTTTTGCACGTGTGCCTTATAACGATATTGATGCCATCAAAAAGACAGCAGAAAACAACTCCGATGTTGTTGCTGTTTTAGTTGAGCCAGTACAAGGCGAAGGTGGCGTAGTTGTTCCTGATGATGATTACCTTGCGCAAATTCGCCAGATTTGTGATGAAAACAATTGGCTAATGATGTTAGATGAAATTCAAACAGGCATGTGTAGAACAGGCAAGTGGTTTGCTCATCAACACACCAGTGCCAACAGCCAAATAGACGTTAAACCCGATGTAATGACACTAGCAAAAGCACTAGGCAATGGCGTACCTATTGGTGCTTGCTTAGCAGCAGGCAAAGCTAAAGATATTTTCTCGCCTGGCACACACGGCTCTACCTTTGGTGGCAATCCACTGGCTACACGCGCTGGTTTAACCGTTGTTAACATCATGGTAAAAGAAAAACTTTGCGATGCTGCTGCGGATATGGGCAAGTATATTGTTGATTCATTCAAGCAAGAACTTGCTGATGTTGATGCTGTTACCGATATTCGTGGACATGGCATGATGATAGGCATTGAGTTAGATAAAGATTGTGGTGAATTAGTAAAACAGGCTTTAGACAAGCAACTGCTTATCAATGTAACTGCGGGTAAAACAATTCGTTTGTTGCCTCCACTGATTATCACAAAAGAACAAGCTGATAAGATTATCAATACGCTTGTATCACTTATTAAAAGCTTTTAATTAATTAAACTATTACCATCTTTGCCGTACCCTTCGATTTCTCTCAGTGTACTTTATTGATTTTAATAGAAATAGAAAAGTAGCACCCTGAGCAAACCCAAAGGGCGCAGACAAATATAGATAAAACATAGGAAACACGATCATGTCAGAAATTAGACATTTTCTTACATTAATGGATTTTAGCCCGGATGAGTTACAACAACTCATCACGCGCGCCATTGAACTCAAAGCATCATGGAAAAAGGGCGAGATATACGAGCCACTTAAAAACATGACCTTAGCCATGATTTTCGAAAAATCATCTACCCGTACTCGCGTATCGTTTGAAGCGGGTATGAACCAGCTTGGCGGACAAGGTATGTTCTTGTCATCACGCGATACTCAGCTAGGACGTGGTGAACCCATTGAAGATAGTGCACGTGTAATCTCAAGCATGGTTGATATCGTGATGATTCGTACCTTTGGGCACGACATTGTCGAGAACTTTGCCAAATATTCAAGCGTGCCTGTTATCAATGCATTAACCGATGACTTTCATCCTTGTCAGTTATTGGCAGATATGATGACTTACGTTGAGCACCGTGGAAGTATCGCGGGTAAAACAGCAACCTACGTGGGTGACGGCAATAATATGTGTCATTCATGGATGAACGCGGCAAAGCAGTTTGGATTCCATCTAAACATTGCTTGCCCAAAAGACTATGAGCCAGATGCTAAACTGACTGATTCGCTCAGCGATCACATCACAATTTTCCACGATATTAATGATGCAGTAAAAGACGTTGATTTAATCACAACGGATGTTTGGGCAAGCATGGGTCAAGAAGACGAGCAGAAGATTCGTGAAAAAGCATTTAAAGCTTTTATGGTTGATGATGCTGTTATGGCGCTTGCAGATAAAGACGCAATATTCATGCACTGTTTACCAGCACATCGTGAAGAAGAAGTCAGTGCATCTGTAATTGATGGTAAACAAAGTGTCGTTTGGGATGAAGCCGAAAACCGCCTTCATGCTCAAAAAGCATTACTAGAAATTTTAGTGGCGGGCTTCCAAAAATAATATGTCGACACACGCAGAAGAAACATCACTACGCCGCACCTTTGCGATTATCTCGCATCCCGATGCGGGTAAAACCACCATCACCGAAAAACTGTTGTTATTCGGGGGCGCTATCCAGCTTGCAGGTTCTGTAAAGGGACGAAAAGCCGCTCGCCACGCAACATCCGATTGGATGGCAATGGAAAAAGAGCGTGGCATCTCGGTAACATCATCCGTGATGCAGTTTCCGTATATGCTGAATAAAGAGAATCCTAACGATCCTGATCAAATCATTAATCTACTGGATACACCCGGTCATGAGGACTTCTCAGAAGACACCTACCGAACATTAACAGCAGTTGATTCTGCCTTAATGGTTATCGACGTCGCAAAAGGTGTAGAAGCACGAACCATTAAATTAATGGAAGTTTGTCGCCTACGTGATACACCCATCATGACTTTCATCAACAAGCTTGACCGTGAAGGTCGTGATCCGATTGAATTATTGGATGAAGTTGAAAGCGTACTCAAAATAAAATGTGCTCCCGTCACTTGGCCTATAGGCATGGGCAAACGTCTCAAAGGCGTTTACCACATTCACAATGATGCCGTGCATTTATACGACCCAAATCACGACGGAAAAATCCTTGAAGGGGAGATTATTCAAGGCATTGATAATCCTCGTTTAGATGAATTACTAGGCGGGCAAGCAGAAGAGCTACGCGAAGAAATTGAACTAGTTTTAGGGGCGAGTAACACCTTTGATCTAGAGGTCTATTTACGTGGTGAACTAACACCTGTTTTCTTCGGCTCGGCAACCAATAATTTTGGCATTGCAGAATTATTGGCTGATTTTGTAAAATACGCCCCTGCCCCACAATCACGTATGGCTACTACGCGTGAGGTATTGCCAAGCGAAGAGAAATTCAGCGGGTTCATCTTTAAAATCCAAGCCAATATGGACCCAAAACATCGTGATCGTATTGCCTTTATGCGTATCTGTTCAGGCAGTTTTGAAAAAGGCATGAAGCTTAATCATGTTCGCCTCAAAAAAGACGTGAAAATCCCTGATGCACTTACATTTTTAGCGGCAGATCGTGGGCATATCGATACCGCCTACCCTGGCGATATTATTGGCATACACAACCACGGTACGATTCGTATCGGCGATACCTTTACCCAAGGTGAGGATTTATTTTTCACGGGTATTCCTAGTTTTGCGCCAGAATTATTTCGTCGTGCACAACTAAAAGATCCATTAAAAATGAAGCAACTTCAAAAAGGTTTAGACCAGCTTTGTGAAGAAGGCGCAACACAATTATTCCGTCCTTTTAAAAATAATGACCTTATCTTGGGTGCTGTCGGTGTTCTACAGTTTGATGTAGTTGAACAACGCTTAAAAGACGAATATAAAGTTGAATGTATTTTTGAAGGTATCAACGTACAAACTGCACGTTGGATTCATTGTGATGATGAAAAAATGCTCGATGAATTTAAAAAGAAGGCAGAAGCCAACCTGTCTTTAGACCATGCGGGTGAATTAGTTTATATCGCACCTACACGAGTGAATTTGATGATGGCAGAAGAAAAATGGCCTGATATTGAATTCCTTTCTACACGTGAGCATGGTGTTTATTAGCCTTTAATTACACAAATGAAGTGGTTTGGATAAACTCTTGTTGGCTGCGTTTAAAATCATTGGTGTTAAAGTGGGTTTCACCATCGCTGATGCTATTACCCGCGGCTTCATCAGGGCTTACTTCATTATCACCGATGAGGTTATTTACACCGCGCACCATATCGGCGACAAATCCTGTTTTAGTCTCTTTTTCAAGCAGTGCCATAAAGTCTTTATTGTTCTTCTTATAGTGTTCAACCATATCGGTGTGACTTTTCAGTATGACGGCATCAAGATTTTTTTCTAATAAATCTGCTTTAACGTTTGCAAAGTTTTCTAAGACGGTTTGATCAAGCTCAATAATACGAGACTGCAAGGTTTTTAAACCCCCGATTACAGCATCAGTGTCTTTGTCTTCTTTGCGCAGTTGCTTGAGCAGTGCCATCTTTTCGATTGCACTAAACAAAGGCTTCTGATAATTCAGTCTCAGGGTTTTTCTCTGGTGCGGTCTCTTTACTCAACTCACCTTTAATTGCATCAATCGTCGGTGCGCCGATAACAGCAGTGTGCGCAAAGATGATGGTAAAGGCGATAATGTGCATGAAGATTTGGGTATTTTTCATGCTGTTTATCTATGCCACCCCCCCCCTGTTTTTAGATGATTTGTACGTGAAAAGCTTCTCAGAAAAATACAAAACAGCGAAAAATAAGGGGGGTGGGTATTTTATAAATGATTGTTTTTATTGGAAGAAAGTATTTATACCGCAATGTCAATCGACCTCTTTGATTATTGCAGATGGGTGACTGATGCGGATAGTTTTCTATCACGCACAAAGAAATAGAAAAGAGCGGGCGCGGAATTTGTTGGTAGAATGGCATTTTTAAAAAGAAGGTTTGGCAAGAAAAAAACCAAAAGAAAAAGCACAAAAAAGTGCTTTGGTTTAATATTGCCTATTGACACCGGTTGGCTAATGGGTGACCCCTTTTCTCACTACAGCAGTTCTAATTATTCTTATTTTACATAAGCTCAATAATATATATTACGAACACTATAAAAGTTAATATTATAATTTTAGTCCTGAAAAAAATATAAAATTTGTTCTTTTTATTAATATAAGGGTGTACCGATGTATTATATAAAAAGATTACTGTTACCCCTATTATACTAGCAATTAAGCTAGTGTAGCTGTTGTTTTCCTTTGCAACTGCACCCAGTAATACCCACATCAAAATAGCCATATATATAAAAGCTACTCTAATAATTTTCATTATTTACATCTCTTAATAAAACCATCAAAAACCTCTCCTGCAACAACTGCACCAACAATCCCTACACCAATAGCAAGTGCTGGACCAATAATTGGAATACTTCCAAGCCCTGTAGCAAGCCCTCCAAACCCTGAGAATATAAATAGCAAAGTTATTATTCCTGCAAGAGCCACACCTAAAGGGCATGAATTTAATAATGCTAGGAAATTTGATATTTTTTCAAAGGCCCCTTTTAGTTTAACTAAAAGCTTCGCAAAAGCAGGACCTAAGCTATCTATTACTTCCTCAGATAGTACCCCTAACCAGCTAATAATATTATTTACTTTCTCACTAAGTCCCTTTGCCCCTCCATTAGCCCCCCCACTAATCTTATAAACCCCATCCCCAAGCACAGGATCCGTAATAATATACCCAAAGCCACTCCAGCCCCCAGGTATGGACACCGCATCGGTATGGGTCGTCACTTCCTTACCCGCATTAACGCCTCTGATAATATCGTTTCTCGCTTCTTGACCATGCTGTAGAAAAGGCAAGACTTGGTCTATATTATCCTTGGTTATTTTGTAAATCTTCTGCCCTGCGGCGCTGGCTTTTTGTAAGGCTTTTACCGCAGAAATTGCATCAGGTTTTGGTGCATTAGGATCAGTCGGCGCAAACATCAGGTTTTGGTGCATTAGGATCAGTCGGCGCAAACATCTGTTCAGGTGTAATGTGCTCCAATGCCGAGCCTAATGTGCCTACTTGCAGGTTAAACTGTTTGGCTTTTTCTGCATTGCCCTCTTG
>Ga0256840_1002864_pt1 | contig 14703 bp, 10 predicted proteins | sample 355202metaG_FD_185969 | JGI IMG/M metagenome (GOLD analysis project Ga0256840, IMG submission 185969) | Hydrothermal vent microbial communities from Mid Atlantic Ridge, Atlantic Ocean - 355-202 | ecosystem: Environmental > Aquatic > Marine > Hydrothermal vents | place: Atlantic Ocean: Mid...
CTGGTACTGCATGGTGGGGGCAATACTTCGGTGAAGTCTATGGTAGATGGCGAAGAGATACTCTATGTTAAAGGTTCAGGTTGGGACTTGGTAAGCATAAAAGCTGAGGGCTTTGCTCCTGTGAAGATGGCAACACTTTTAGAGATGGCAAAGCTGGAGAGTTTAAGTGATACAGAGATGGTTTCAGGACAAAAAGCAGCGATGATAGATGCAACTGCTCCTAATCCTTCTGTAGAAGCCATACTCCATGCACTCATACCTTTTAAAGTGGTAGACCATACCCATGCAGATGCTGTAGTGACCATCTCTAACTCCGTGAATGGTAAAGCACATATAGAAAAACTCTACCCTAACTTTCTCATAGTACCTTACGTCATGCCCGGATTTGTCTTGGCACAAAAGATTTATGATATGACAAAAGAGGGGTTTGACTGGGATACATGTGAGGGAATTATCTTACATAATCATGGCATTTTTACCTTTGATGATGATGCGAAAAAATCGTATGATAAGATGATAGAGGCTGTTTCAAAAGCAGAAGATTTTTTATCTGAGAATGCTGAGGTGACGTTGGGTGACATCGAACTTACGACATTTGAATTGGATGATTTACAGATTGACAAGTTTATGCATGTAAACCAAACACCTTTGGCCGTGCATTATGCTTCACAAGAAGACTTAAGAGTGAAAGTGACAAGAGGGGTATTGACTCCTGAGCATATCATCCGTACTAAACGTGTACCATTGGTTCTGGAAGACTGGGATGTGGAAGATGCTTTAAAACATTTTAAAGTGGCGTATGAGACTTATTTTAACGCCTATAAAACAGATGAGATTATGCTTGACTCTAACCCTAAGTATGCCGTCATCAAAAACTTTGGTGTAGTGACTTTTGGGAAGACACAAAAAGAGGCAGATGTGATTAATGATGTGGTGTCACATACGATGATGGCTGTGCTTCGTGCAGATAAGTTAGGTGGATATAGGAGCATCTCTATAGCAGATAGTTTTGCTATGGAGTATTGGGAATTGGAACAGGCGAAGCTAAAGTAGCACTTCGACAGGCTCAGTGACCGCAGCATTAATATCGGTGGCTGAGCTTGTCGAAGTCAATCATATATAGGGGGAATACCATGCAATACCTCATGGCAATAGATGCAGGTACAGGCTCTGTAAGGGCAGTTATTTTCGATACTAAAGGCAAACAAATCTCTGTGACTCAAAAAGAGTGGATACACTTAGAAGTAAAGGGCGTGGAAAACTCTATGACTTTTGATGTGGAGAAAAACTGGAATTTAACAGTATGGTGCATACAACATGCTTTAAAAGAAGCGGGACTTCAAGGCTCAGCTATCTTAGCAGTAAGTGCTACGTCTATGCGTGAAGGTATTGTCGTGTACGACAAAGAGGGTGAAGCCATCTGGGGTGTTGCCAATGTGGATGCACGTGCAGATAAAGAGGTGCGTTATCTTAAAGAACAATATGATGGCATAGAAGAGGCTTTTTACGCAGAGTCTGGACAGACTTTTGCTTTGGGTGCATTGCCTCGGTTACTTTGGCTCAAAAACAATGAACCATCACTCTATGAAAAAGTAGACTCCCTCTCCATGATAGGAGACTGGATACTCGCTAAACTCTCAGGCATCATAGCCACAGACCCTAGCAATGGTGGGACAACAGGTATCTTCTCATTAGGAAAGCGTACTTGGTCAGAAAATATGGCTCAAAAGGTAGGGATAAAAACAGACATTTTTTCTCCTGTTCTAGAAACGGGTACAGCTATGGGAAATGTGACAAGTAAAGCCTCAGAAGATACAGGCTTGTCAACATCAACTTTAGTTGTCATGGGTGGAGGAGACGTACAGTTGGGATCGGCTGGTTTAGGTGTTGTGAAAGAAGGACAAGTTGCCATCTTAGGTGGTTCTTTTTGGCAACAGGTTGTCAACATAAAAAGCACGGTAAAGCCACCAAAAGACATGGCAATACGTGTCAATCCTCATGTCATACAAGGACTCTCCCAAGCAGAAGGTATCACCTTTTTCTCAGGACTTATCATGCGATGGTTTAGAGATGCTTTTTGTGATTTAGAAAAACTAGAAGCCAAAGAGAGAGGGATAGATGTTTACGAAGTGCTAGAAGAAAAAGCAAAAAAAGTACCTGTGGGCTCACACGGTATTCTACCTATTTTTTCAGACAGTATGAACTACGGGAAATGGTACCATGCCGCCCCATCTTTTATCAATCTCTCCATAGACCCAGAAGTTTGTAACAAGGCTTCAATGTTTAGAAGCCTAGAAGAAAACTCCTGCATTGTCTCAGCCATTAATTTAGAAAAAATAAAAGCTTTCACAAATCTTGGGATAGAAGAAATCGTCTTTGCAGGAGGAGCAAGTAAAGGTGACCTATGGTGTCAGATACTCGCAGACGTCACGGGATGCAAGATAAAGATACCCAAAGTCACCGAAGCTACGGCACTGGGAGCGGCTATGAGTGCAGGTGTAGGAGCAGGCGTATATGAAAGCATAGAAAAAGCAGCAAAAGATTTAGTAGTTTGGGATAAAGCGTATGTTTCTAATCGTGAAAATTATGAGATGTATAAGAGTATTCAAGAGCGTTGGCAAGAAGTGTATAAAAAGCAGTTAGATTTAGTAGATAAGGGATTGACTCAAAGTATGTGGGCGGCACCAGGGGTTTGAGCTAATATTGTTTAGTTATAATTTTTAAAACACTAGAAAAGAGAAATGATGGCAAATAAAATTGCAGTGATTGGCTTAGGATATGTTGGATTACCACTTGCTCATGCCTTTAGTGAGAAGTATCAAGTCGTTGGTTTTGATATCTCAAATGAGCGTATAAATGAATTATGTTTAGGGATAGACAGAACACTAGAGCTTAGTAAGAAACAAGTAACTCAAGCTATAGAGAATGGTATGAAATTTACCAATAAATTGAACGATATTGCCGAGTGTAATATTTATATTGTTACGGTACCTACCCCTATTGATAAACATAAAAAACCAAACTTAAATCCTCTACTTAAAGCCAGTGAATCAGTTGCTAGTGTACTTAAAAAAGGGGACATTGTTATTTATGAAAGTACGGTTTATCCTGGAGCTACAGAAGAAGAGTGTGTACCTATTTTAGAGAAAGTGAGTGGCTTAACATTTAATAAAGACTTTTATTGTGGCTATTCACCTGAGCGGATTAATCCTGGGGACAAAAAGCATACAGTTACACAAATATTAAAAGTAACTTCTGGGTCAACACCAGACATTGGTAAAAGGGTAAATAAACTTTACGCAAGTATTATCACCGCAGGAACCTATTTGGCTCCTAGTATTAAAGTAGCTGAAGCAGCAAAGGTAATAGAAAATGCTCAAAGAGATATCAACATTGCATTCGTAAATGAACTTTCGATGATATTTAATAGGCTTGGTATTGATACAAAGGAAGTACTTGAAGCTGCAGGAACAAAATGGAACTTCTTACCTTTTACTCCAGGGCTTGTGGGTGGACACTGTATAGGGGTTGACCCTTACTATCTTACTCATAAAGCACAAGAAGTTGGCTATACCCCTGAGATTATTTTAGCAGGCAGAAGGCTTAACGATAGCATGGGCGTTTATGTAGCGAATCAAGTAATAAAACTAATGATTAAAAAAGGACAAGCCATTGATGGCTCCAAGGTGCTTGTATTGGGTATGACATTTAAGGAAAACTGCCCTGACATTAGAAACTCTAGAGTAATTGATGTGATCCAAGAACTTGAAGATTTTGGGTGTAATGTAGACGTGAGTGATTATTGGGCAGATGAAAAAGAAGTGAAAAATACTTACGGTTTTGAACTTGTTCAAGAACCAGATATTGAAATATATGCTGCTATCATAGTTGCTGTTTCGCATGAAAGATATAAATCCATAGAGATTAAAGATAAAACACAAGTTGTTTATGACATAAAGTCGACATTAACATATAGTGACGGTAGACTTTAGTAAAAGGGTTCACTTATAAATAAGTATAAGTTAGATATGATTCAATCATTGAATGAATATAAGGACTAGCATTGCAAAAACTTGATAATACTTCGATAGATTTCTTATGTGTTATGGAATGCATAGAGGAATCTACAACGCAAAAAGAGTTAGCACAAGAAGTAGGTTTTAGTGTAGGGAAGATTAACTATATCGTAAAAGCACTGGTTGAAAAAGGCTATGTAAAGATAGAGAATTTTGTAAAATCTAATAACAAAAGAGCCTATGGATATTTGTTGACTAAAGAAGGACTTCTACGAAAAATTGAGTTGACAGAAAAATATATCTCCATCAAACAACAAGAGTACGAAACTTTAAATAATAGTCTAAAACGAGACAAAAATAAGATAAAGGAAATACTATGAAAAAAGTATTGCTTATTTTTGGGACTCGTCCTGAGGCTATTAAAATGGCTCCTTTGGTGAAAACATTTGAAAAAGAAACTACTATTGACTCACGGGTATGTGTGACTGCACAACACCGTGAAATGTTGGATCAAGTATTGAAAATATTTGATATTGTCCCTGCATATGATTTAAATCTGATGAAGCAAGGACAAGACTTATATGATATTACTTCTGGGGTATTGTTAGGGGTGAAAGACGTTTTGTTAGATTTTAATCCAGATATCGTACTCGTTCATGGTGATACAACAACTACATCTGCAAGTAGTCTCGCAGCATTTTATCAAAAGATTAAAATAGGTCATGTTGAAGCAGGGCTAAGAACAGGAAATATGTACAGTCCCTGGCCAGAAGAAGCAAATAGACAGATAACAGGAGTATTGGCTAACTATCATTTCGCTCCAACTCAAACAAGTAAAGAAAACCTTCTTAAAGAAAATAAGAAGGCTGATACTATCATTGTCACAGGTAACACGGTTATAGATGCTTTGTTTTTGGCATTAGAAAAGATTAAGAGTAATGCCCTATTAGAACATGACATTATAGAAAAGATAGAAAAAGAATACACTTTTGATAAAAATAGACTATTTATCCTTGTGACTGGACATAGAAGAGAAAACTTTGGACAAGGTTTTGTTGACATATGTAAAGCGTTGAAAAAGATTGCGATACATAATCCTCACGTCGACATTGTTTATCCTGTACACTTAAATCCAAACGTGCAAAAACCTGTTAAAGAGATATTGTCTGAAGTAAAGAATGTATATCTTATTGAACCTTTACAATATGAATCTTTTATCTATCTTATGAATAGGGCATATTTTATTATCACGGATAGTGGGGGTGTTCAAGAAGAAGCCCCAAGCCTGGGAAAACCTGTTCTTGTGATGAGGGACACCACTGAAAGACCAGAGGCGATAGAAGCAGGCACAGTAAAGCTTGTAGGGACAAATGTAGATAAAATTGTTCAAGAGGCACAAGTACTTCTTGACGATACAATAGAATACAATAAAATGAGTAAAGCACATAACCCGTATGGGGATGGTAAAGCATGCGAGAAAATAGTTAGGTTTATTAAGGAGCTAAAGAGTGAAGGCTAAAAAAATATGTGTGATGGGTTTGGGGTATATAGGTTTGCCAACAGCGGCATTGCTCGCAAATAAGGGGTATCAAGTTCATGGCGTAGACGTTGTGCAAAGTACGGTAGATACTATTAACGAAGGTAAAATACACATTGTAGAACCAGAGCTTGATACCTTTGTAAAAAGTGCAGTCAATAGTGGCAAGTTAATAGCAGACATAAAACCTGTTGAAGCGGACATCTTCATAGTAGCAGTCCCTACACCTTTTCATGAAGGATTTGTACCTAATGTTGACTATATTGTGAGTGCAACAAAGGCGATAGCCCCTTACTTAAAAACGGGCAATATAGTTATCTTGGAATCTACATCTCCTGTAGGTACTACAGACCAAATGGAGGAAGTATTAAAAACAGAAGGTGTGGATACTTCAAAAATCTTCATAGCCCATTGTCCAGAAAGAGTATTGCCTGGAAAAATTATGAGAGAACTTGTTGAAAATGATAGAATAGTAGGTGGGCTAACTGCAGAAGCAACTACAAAAACTGTGGCATTTTACAATACCTTTGTGAGTGGCGAAGTTTTGAGTACAGATGCACGAACCGCTGAAATGGCGAAACTGACTGAAAATAGTTTTAGAGATACCAACATTGCATTTGCAAATGAGTTGTCAATACTTTGTGATAAGTTTGAAATAAATGTTTGGGAACTTATAAGACTTGCAAATAGACATCCTAGAGTAAATATATTGCAGCCAGGAGCTGGGGTAGGTGGACATTGCATAGCTGTTGACCCATGGTTTATAGTCCATGCAGGTGGTGAAGATGCAAAAATGATAAGAACCGCAAGAGAAGTAAACACGTATAAAACTGAGTGGGTAGTAGAGAAGATAAAAAATGAAGCACTGTCTTTTGAAATGAAGCATGGAAGAAAAGCAAGAATTGCATGTATGGGACTAGCATTTAAACCTGATATAGATGATTTAAGAGAGTCGCCTGCACTTTACATTACTCAACAGCTTAGTGCAGATGGATTTGATATCTTGGCGGTTGAGCCAAATATAATTTCACATAATGAGTTTGAAATAGTTGACTATAAAAAGGCTCTAGACATGGCAGACATAGTTACATTCCTTGTGGGACATATAGAGTTTAAAAAGTTAGATGTGAAAACAAATTTAGATTTTTGTGGGGTGTTAAATTAATGATTCAAGCAATAATTAAAAAAGGTAAAGTGTTAGGTGAAACTACACCAACTCCGAATGTGTCTGTTGGTTCTGTTCTTATAAAGGTCGTCAATAGTTGTATCTCTGCAGGTACAGAAATGAGTGGTGTAACCAATAGTGGCAAATCCCTTATAAAAAGAGCTTTAGAACAACCTGCACAAGTAGCAAAAGTTATCAATATGGCAAAAAGTGTCGGTATATCTAAAACTATAGCAAAAGTAAAAGGTACGTTGGATGCAGGAAATGCGACAGGGTACTCGATAAGCGGTGTTGTCATTTCTGTTGGGGATGGAGTAAATAGTTTAAAGGTAGGAGATAAAGTAGCGGCAGCAGGAGCAGGCATAGCAAACCATGCTGAATATGTAGATGTACCTCAAAATCTTGTGATGAAAATTCCTAAAAACCTTGATTTTAAAGAAGCTTCTACGGTTACACTTGGTGGTATAGCTATGCAAGGGGTACGAAGAGCAGATATGAAATTTGGTGAATTTTGTGTGGTTACTGGTGCGGGGATACTTGGTCTTTTAGCGATGCAAATGTTAAAACTAAGTGGAGTAAGAGTTGCTGTGTTAGATTTAGATGAGTCAAGACTAGACATCGCAAAAGAGCTAGGAGCGGAGATAGTTATAAACCCAACAAAGGAAGATCCAGTTAAAACTATAGAGAGCTGGAGTGGTGGCTATGGTGCTGACTGTGTACTATTTACGGCAGCAACTAGTTCTAGTTTTCCCTTATCTCAAAGTTTTCAGATGACAAAAAAGAAAGGTAAAGTTGTCCTTGTGGGTGTTGTTGGTATGGAGATAAACCGTGCAGATATATATGCCAAAGAACTAGACTTTTTAATCTCTACTTCGTATGGACCTGGTCGATATGACAAAGTATATGAAGAAAAAGGCATAGACTACCCTTATGCGTATGTCAGGTGGACTGAAAATAGAAACATGACAGAGTACCTAAGACTACTTAGTACAAAACAAATAGAATTAGAAAGCATTATAAATGGTATCTACAGTATAGAAGATGTCACTCAGGCATTTGAGTCGTTACAAGCCCCTGTAAAACCACTAATGGTATTACTAGATTATGGTAAAGTTGAATTAGAAAACATTCAAGAGTATTTAAGTAGTGGGAAAAAAGTTATTGTCAATAGTGCTGTAAAGAAGCAAGAGGGTGCTATAAATGTTGCGTTAGTAGGTTCTGGTGGATTTGCCACAGGTATGCACTTACCAAATATAGAAAAATTGTCTTCGAAATATAAACTTCACGCTGTCATGAGTAGAACAGGGCATAGTGCAAAGTCAGTTGCTAAGCAATATGGGGCTGCTTATGCGACCACAGATTATGAAGATATCCTCAATGACAAAGATGTTGACTTGGTTATGATTGCCACAAGGCATGACAGTCATGCGACTCTTGTGCTACAAGCTTTACAAGCAGGTAAACATGTTTTTGTAGAAAAACCACTTGCTACACATCAGAAAGAACTTGACTTCATAAAAGAATTTTATGAAAGCGATATATCAAATAAACCAGTACTTTTTACAGGATTTAATAGAAGGTTTAGTAAGTACACAACAGAGATATTGAAACATACAAGCAAAAGAGTAAATCCTCTTTTTATTCAGTATCGTATGAATGCAGGGTTTATACCTCTTGATCATTGGGTTCATGAAAATGGAGGACGGATAGTTGGAGAAGGATGTCACATCATAGACCTTATGACTTCTTTGGTTGGTGAGAGAGTAGTGTCTATTAGTTGTGAGAGTATCTCGCCTAAAAATGATAAATTTTTAAGTGAGGACAATAAGTCCATTATTTTAAAATATGAAGATGGTTCAGTGGCAAACATACAATACTTTGCCATGGGAAGTAAAGAGTTCGCTAAAGAATATATGGAAGTTCATTTTGACAACAAAACGATAGTGATGGATGACTATAAATCATTAAAAGGATATGGCATTAAGGTCAAAGAGATAAAAACTGCCCTTAGTGAAAAAGGTCAATTTGAAGAGCTAGAAGTACTCTATGAGACATTAAGTGGGGAAAAAGACTCTTGGGCTATTGAGTTATGGGACATGATTCAAACTACTGAGATAACATTTGATATAATATAAACCTTAATATAAAGTTATTTTATAAATTTATATTATGTAAAATATGGCAGCTTGTTAAAATGCGAAGGAACAATATGAAAAAGCTAAACTTGGGATGTGGAAATGATATTAAGGATGGGTATATAAATTGTGACAATTTTGAATCTGATCTGATTGATGTTATTCATGACTTAGAAAAATTTCCATATCCTTGGAAAGATAATACTTTTGATGAAATCCTTCTAATAAATGTCCTGGAACATTTATCTGAACCAATTAAAGTGATAGAAGAAATCTATAGAATTTCAAAAAAGAATGGAAAAATTATTGTACGAGTTCCTTATTGTAATTCTCAAGATATGTTTACTGATCCAACACATAAAACTTTTTTTAACCAGTATAGTTTTGATTTTTTTGATGAAGAGAAAAGGCATTGTCAAGAAAGACCATATTACTCCATTGCAAGATTTTCAATTGAAAAAATATCAGGATATACAAGTTTTATAAAAAAGTATAAAATAGTTGAAGCATCATTATGGCAGTCTTTCTTATTTGGAATTGCAAAGTATGTAGGAAATATTATTTTGGTTATAGAGTTTAATTTAAAAGTTCGAAAAAAATGAAAAAAGGTGTATTGTTAATCAATGGTATTTTACCTCCCCCTTATGGCGGTATTGCAAAGTATCTTAGTTGGTTTGTTGATGAGTATCAAAAAGAGCTTGATTTATTTCTAGTATATCCTGATGGATATACTATTGATGAGTATATTTTAAATAAATATTCAAAATTAAATATATTTTTGACAAATAAAACTAAAATTGGAAAAACAATTACAATAATTAAATATTCAAAATTTATAATTGAGACGTATTTGAAGTATAAAATTCCTTTTAGACATATTATTAAATCTGTATATACTTGGCTTCCACATACAGACTTAATAATAAAAAATAATTTAGATAGGATTGACTATATTCATGTTTTTGATCAGCCTTTTGTGCATGGATTTATAGGCTTATATCTAGCTAATAAATATAATAAAAAATCAATTTTGCAAACATATGGAGAAATTTTTCCCCATGAAAAAGAACTTGTGACATATGATGCGTATTCAATACAGTTCCAAGGTTTTGTATCAGATATAGTATTTGGGTACGATCAAATAGCTTCCATGACAAATCACTGTGCTAAAGAATTATTAAGAATTGATTATAGTTTAAAAAAAGTTAAATTTATTCATCATGTGACTGGCCCTTTGACTTATGATAAACTTAATGATGAGAGTGATATTGAATTTAATTTTCCGAGTAATAAAAAAATGGTTTTATTTGTTGGACAATTACAAAGAAGAAAAGGCCCAGATATCCTTTTGGGTGCAGCGATAGAATTATTAAAACAGAGAGATGATGTATATTTTGCTTTTGCTGGCCCAGATAGTGGATTATACGATGAAATGATAAAGTCAAGTAGCTCTAATACTGATTCGATTTTTATATTGGGATCGGTAACTGATTCGCAACTTTATACGCTTTATGATAAGTGTGATATATTTGTATTCCCAACCGTATCAAATATTGAATGCTTAGGGTTGGTTTTTATTCAAGCTATGTTTTTTAAGAAACCTGTGATTGCTTCTAGTATTGCCGCTTGTCCTGAAGTTATTGGGAAAGAAGAGTTTGGACTATTATTTACTCCTGGACTGGAAAATGAGTTAAGAAAGAAAATAATATATTTACTTGATAACCCTGAAAAAGCTGAAGATATTGGAGAAAATGGTTATAAAAGGGTAAAGGAACTTTATTCGATTAATGTATTGCGTAATCAGATTAAGGAACTTTATTCTTTATGAGTTCAATGAAAATAAATATTTATTTTTTCTTAATCACGTATTTTACAGTTTTTTTAGGGTTTATATCACAATTTTTTCTATCAAATATATTTTCACTTGAGGAACTAGGTTCTTTGAGAACTATGCTTGCAAGTTCATCAATATTTTTGACAATATTAGCTTTTGGATTTGACACTGCAATATATACTTTAGCATCACAAGGAAAAAAAGAACATATTGATACAGCAATTTCTTTTCAGATTCTTTTTTTTATATGTTTATATTTATTATTTATTTTTTACGTGTTTAATATAAGTAGTATTCAAGATAAAGATATATTTCTTTATTTCATATTAAATATATTAAGTGCAGGAATTTTTAGTTTAGTTTTTAATGAAAAATTAGGAAAATCTAAACGACTTGAAGCATCATATCTTCAAATAAAGTTTAAAATTGCTATTGTTGTTGCATCAATATTTAGTGCATACTACTATGGATTAATGGGATATGTATTATCTATTCTGACTTTTCAGACTTTAATAATTATTTTAGAATTGTATAAAATTAATTATCAATTTATATTGATAAAGACTAAATTATTTGAAATTTTTAAGATTTCTCTACCATCTTTTATATCTATTTTTTTATTTACGTTGGCATTTAATATGGACTTAATAATGATGGATATTTATAGTTATGATTTAAAAAATGTAGGCCTCTTTTCTTTTTCATTATTATATTATTTTGTATTAGCTCAAATAAGTGGTGTTATTCAAAAAATATTGATGCCCGAATTAACTAAATACTCTAATAAAAGGTTTTTTAAAAGTACTAAATTTTTAAAAACTTTTTTTATGTATCAATTGGGCTTGATTTTAAGTACAATAATTTTTGGCTATATTCTATATGAAACATTTGATTTCATAGATGTGACGTTTTTTAATTCAAAGTTTACTGAATCTAAGGTATACGTATTTTTATTTGTATTAAAAGCTATTGTCTTCTCTTCTTTTTCGTTGGTAGGTATTGCAATTTTTTCTTTAAGAAACTATTCCTATAATATATATTTAAGTTTATTTTTGTTTATAATTACATATATTGGGTTATATTTTTCAATTCCAACATATGATATAGAAGTAGTTTTACTATATGAAATATATGCAATTAGTATAAGTGCTGTTGTGTATTATATATTTTTTTATAAAACATTTTTAGCTTTTAAACAATTAAAAATTGATGAACTTTCATATCATAGTATAAAGCCAGAAAACAGATAATGATTTTTAAAGAACCTAGCGAATGAATCCAAAATTTATTATTAGCAAGGCATTATCAATGCCAACTCATATATTTATAAGAAAAGCATATTTTTTATTGGCAAGAACAATAAAACATGTAATTAAAAAAAGAAAAGATTTTATGTTTAAAACATACAGTCATATGCCTATGCTCAGTATAAAACATAGTTATATAGATATGAAAAATATATCTATAGATAATGATGAAAGTGTAAACTTTATAGCAAGTATGTATCTAAATCATAAGTTTGATTTACTTGGGAGTGGTTGGGTTGAAAATAGCTATGAAAGTATATGTTTTGGTTTGGAAAATTATACATATAATCAAAATGAAAAGTTTGATATAGGTAATCTAGTAAATAGCTCAAATATCAATGAGTCTAAAAAAATATATAGTTTAGTTGATGATAGGTATGTTCCTATAGATTGGCAAAAAGATTTTAAAAGTGGCTTTAGATGGAGTGCAAAAGAATGGTACTTAAATCAAAGAAACTCTTTAGTTGGTGTTGACATAAAAGTACCTTGGGAAATAGGGCGGCTTCAGCATCTTCCCCAGTTGGCGATATGTGCTAAAAATAGTAAAAATAAAGAGACTTTTATAAAAGAGTTTAGAAATCAAATATTGGACTTTATAGCTTTAAATCCACCTAGATTCGGTGTTCAATGGACTTGTACTATGGATGTTGGGATTAGGTCTGCCAATATGTTGTTGGCTTATGATATGTTCATTCAACTTGATGATTATAATATTTTAGATGATGAGTTTAAAGGTATCTTTTCAAAAAGTATTTATGAGCATGGGCTACATATAGTTAATAATCTTGAATATGGAGAGAATCTTACTTCAAATCATTACTTAAGTGATATTGTGGGTCTTTTATTTGTAGCTAGTTATCTAGACTCAAATAATGAAATAGACCAATGGCTTGCTTTTAGTGTGCAAGAAGTAATATCTGAGATGAAAAAACAGTTCTATGCTGATGGTGGAAACTTTGAAGCAAGTACAAGTTATCACAGACTGAGCAGTGAGTTAATGGTGTATGCCACCGCCCTAATGCTAGGTTTATCTAAAGAGAAGATAAGTACGTTAACGCACTATACTTCTTCGCAGTGGAATGTTTACCCAAAGCTAAAGACCATAGATGAGCAAGAATATAAAATAAAAAACAATCAAATAGTATTACCCCAATGGTATGTTAGTAGACTATATAAAGCAGGAAAATTTACTTATGATATATCTAAGGATAACGGTGAAATAGCTCAAATTGGAGATAATGACAGTGGGCGACTTTTTAGGCTAAGTCCAAATGGAGAAATGTTAAGTATCCAAAAGGCTAAAGATAAATATAAAAACTTGGAAAATTATGAGAGTGAAAAAAATTATTTTTGGGATGAAAATATATTAAATCATCAAACTTTATTATCGGCGATGCATGGAGTGTTTGATGATACTATGCTTCAAACAAGTTTTACGCTAGAACAAAGTATAATCAAGTCTTTGTCTAAGAACAGAAAACTAAGATATAGTTTGGAGCAACCAATAGCTCCCGAAGTTGATAGAACGGGTACATTTCAAAACTTACAGTATAGAACAACAAAAGTATTTGAATCTAAAAATATAAATATGTTGGAGGGTTTAAATCTTAGTATCTACAAAGAAAGTGGTATATATATTTTTAAATCCATAAATTTATATTTGCTTGTGAGTGCAGGCTCAAATGGTCAAAAAGGAAATGGAGGTCATGCCCACAACGATAAACTTTCTTTTGAATTGAACATAGAGGGCAAAGATATTGTGGTAGATGCTGGAACGTATCTGTATACACCTCTTGAAGATGAGCGAAATAGATTTAGAAGCACAAAGATGCATAATGCACTAATCGTGCAAGATGAAGAGCAAAACGAATGGATAAGTGGTAGATATGGATTGTTTTCTATGAAAGATCAATCTAGGTGTTATCTTTTAGATTATGGGGATGATTATTTGGATGTTGCACTAGAATATAGAGGTGTAAAACAAAGAAGAAAGTTTATGATAAAAGATAATGCAGTAGTCATTGAAAATTATTCAAATAAAGAATTTGAAGAAAACTATAATCATTTTAACGTATATTCTAACGGGTACGGGAAGTTGTTAAATGATAAATAAAATATTTATATCAATATATAGATTTGATGAAGAGTATATTCATTTTATAAGAGACAATTTTCAAAATAGTAACAATACTTTTGTATCGCTATTTGAACTGAAAAATAGTGGGATGAAGAATTTACTGAAATCATTTATATCGTATAGAAAGTATGATGAAGTAATCATAGTATTTAATGATGAAAATTATAAATTAGTAGAGTCTTTATTTTATGTGCTTAGTCTTAGTATTTTTAAACTACATATTACTAGAATATTACCAAACAAAAGAAAAGAAAAAGTATCACTGTCCAGTAGGCTTGGTGCTGGAGTTAAAATGATTTTAAGTGCTATGCAAACCAAACAGTTAGTCAAGAAAATAGCCAATGATATGGAACTAAAATCTACTAAAACTCATCACATTTTGACTAAAGATAGTAAGATGTTTTATCTTAAAACGAATCTTGGTTTCGGTACAAAAGCGGGCGGTAGTTTAGGGCATATTTCTGGTGTGGTAAATTCATTTTTCAAGAGATTAAACATAACATATATATCTGCTGAAACTCCTATTATGATAAACAAAGAAATAAAAAAAGAATTTATAGATATCAGCAATA
>Ga0256840_1002865_pt1 | contig 14698 bp, 14 predicted proteins | sample 355202metaG_FD_185969 | JGI IMG/M metagenome (GOLD analysis project Ga0256840, IMG submission 185969) | Hydrothermal vent microbial communities from Mid Atlantic Ridge, Atlantic Ocean - 355-202 | ecosystem: Environmental > Aquatic > Marine > Hydrothermal vents | place: Atlantic Ocean: Mid...
GAGACGACGCGGGACTCTCTATCATTGATATCTATGGCGTAGCGGGGCAAGACGTGTATGCGGTTGCGTCAGGTAGCGTTGTGTATGCCGGTGATGGGATTGTTGATTTTGGCAATATGTTGGTGATTAAGCACGATGATGAGTACATGTCTGTGTATGCACACAACAGTGCGTTGTTGGTTAAAGAGGGCGATCGTGTACGTGTTGGGCAACATATTGCAGACCTTGGCGCAACGGGCAGTGCGTCGCAGCCCAAACTTTATTTAGAAGCGCGTTTTCAAGGGCGAAAGATTGATATTAAAAAAGTGTTAATTCCACCCACCCCTTAAGAGTATTCGTTCGAGGGAGTGAGGATCAGTGCCAACGCTACTTTTCGATCCTCAGAGGTGAGGACGTTATAGGTACGGCAAGCGGCATTATTCGCCATGACCTCTAGCCCAACGCCTTTTGCCGCACAGTAAGCAAAAAGTTTTGGATCCGGAAAAATTTGCTTTTCGCCCGTCCCTAAAATAATGACTTCAGATTTTGTCGCAAGTATTTGATCGAGACGTTCAAGGGTTAAGTCTTGAATCGTGTCGCAAGGCCAGTTGCTTTCGGTACTAAATTGCGTAATAAAAAAGCTTTTGGTAAAAATGAGTTGATTCACTTTTACGGAATTGGGTTCATAATGCTTTACTGCAAATACATTTGAGTCTCTGTGTTCTGTAAACTTCACTTAAGCTATCCTTATTCTTGGCACACCATTAAAGCCGATTTAAGCCGCTTTTTCAATTGACGAAAAAAATATCTACTGTATCATTATTGGATTTATGATATTTCTCCCTTTTTTTAAGGGCGTAAAGCGTCAAATACATATTTTTTGGCGCTTTTTTTATGGAAGGCAAACTCCTCGTGGCAGACGATTTTCAAAGAATAAACAGACTCCCTCCCTATGTATTTAATATTGTAGGCGAGCTTAAAGCCGACGCACGTCGTCGTGGCGAAGATATTATTGATTTTGGTATGGGAAATCCAGATCAAGATACCCCCAAACATATCGTTGATAAACTGATTGAAGTGGTGCAACGAGAAGGCACGCATCGTTACTCAGTGTCACAAGGGATTCCACGTTTACGTAAAGCCATTTGTAACTGGTATAAAACCAAGTTTGATGTGGACTTAGACTCTGATACCGAAGCAGTGGTGACCATCGGTTCAAAAGAGGGGCTAGCACATTTAGCGATGGCGACAGTAGATAAGGGCGATACGATTTTAGTGCCCAACCCTGCCTATCCTATTCACCCCTATGGTTTTGTGATTGCGGGTGCAGATATTCGTCACGTTAAAATGACTCCAGATGTTGATTTTTTTGATGAGCTTGAAAAGGCGATTAAAGAGACTTGGCCAAAGCCCAAAATGTTGGTGTTAAATTTTCCAGGAAACCCCACAACACAAACTGTCGAACTGGTTTTTTTTGAAAAGGTGATTGCGGTCGCCAAAGAGCATAATATTTGGGTTATTCATGACCTAGCGTATGCCGATATTGTGTTTGATGGTTACCGTGCCCCGTCTATTTTAGAAGTCGAAGGTGCAAAAGACATTGCCGTTGAGTTTTATACCCTCTCTAAAAGTTACAATATGCCAGGTTGGCGTGTTGGATTTATGGTCGGAAATCCAACCTTAGTCAATGCGCTAAAACGAATGAAATCGTATTTAGATTATGGAACTTTTACCCCGATTCAGGTGGCCGCGATTGCGGCACTAGAGGGGCCGCAAGCGTGTGTGCAAGAAATTTGTGACATGTACAAATTACGTCGCGATGTGTTGTGCAGTGGCCTAAACGCCATCGGCTGGGAAGTCACGCCACCTAAAGCAACGATGTTTGTCTGGGCACCGATTCCAAAAGAGTACCTAGAAATGGGATCGATTGAGTTTTCTAAAAAATTATTAACCGATGCAAAAGTCGCGGTTTCGCCCGGCGTCGGCTTTGGCGATTATGGGGATGACCATGTTCGTTTTGGCTTGATCGAAAATGAACACCGCACCCGTCAAGCGATTCGGGGCATTCGTGATATGTTTCGAAAAGACGGTTTAATTAAACAAAATTAGATAAACAAAATTAGAAAGATTCAAAAAATTAGGAAACAATCCAAGTGAATACTGTAAAAATTGGTCTATTAGGCTTAGGTACGGTCGGTGGCGGTACATTAAACATCATGCAAAACACACTGCCAGAGATAGAGCGTCGTTTAGGGCAACGTATTGAAGTCGTCATTATTGCCGTACGAGATTTAAGTCGTACACGCACTGTGGATACCCAAAATATTACGCTTACCGATAACACGACCGATGTTGTTAACCACCCAGACGTTGAGATTGTGGTTGAACTGATGGGTGGCATTGAGTTGGCGAAAGGGTTATTAGAGACCGCCATTCAAAATGGCAAACATTTGGTTACCGCCAATAAAGCCCTCATTGCGGAGCATGGGAATACGCTGTTTGCTTTAGCCAAACAACATAATGTTATCGTGAATTACGAAGCGGCCGTTGCCGGCGGAATTCCGGTTATTAAAGCAGTTCGTGAAGGGTTGTCAGCCAATAAAATTGAGTGGATTGCCGGTATTATTAACGGTACTGGAAACTACATCTTAACCGAGATGAAAAAGCCCGGTGCCGATTTTGCAGCCGTATTAAAGGTTGCACAAGAATTGGGCTATGCCGAAGCCGATCCAACGTTTGATGTGGAAGGAATTGATGCAGCGCATAAATTGACCATTTTAGCCTCCATTGCATTTGGTATTGAGTTGCAATTTAATAAAGTTTACACCGAAGGGATTAGCCACATTACCGCAGACGACATTCGTTTTGCTGAGCAGTTAGGGTATGAGATTAAGCACTTAGGCGTGGCAAGTCGTGTCGATAATGGTTACTCGTTACGTGTACACCCAACCATGGTGCCTAAGTCAGTGCTGATTGCCAATGTCAGCGGCGTGATGAATGCTGTAATGGCGTATGGTGATCATGTTGGGCCAACCATGTATTATGGTCCTGGTGCCGGAGCTGGGCCAACGGCGAGTTCGGTTGTCGCCGATATTATTGACGTCATTCGCTGGAAAAATCAGCCTCTTGAAGACCGTGTTCCTCCGTTAGGGTTTGCGGCAGATCAATTACAGTCTGCTCCCGTGGTCTCGATTGACTCGATTGAAACCAGCTACTATTTGCGCTGTTTTGCGCAAGATCATGTGGGCGTATTGGCTAAAATCACCTCAATTTTAGCGGACTCTAACATCAGTATTGAGCACCTGCATCAAGAACCGTGTGCACAAACAACGGGTGCCGCAACACTGGTGATGATTACCAATCAGGTAAAAGAGTCGCTCTTAAATACTGCCATCGCTTCGCTGTCTAAATTGGACGATATTGAAGGCGATATTATGCGTATTCGTATTGAATCGCTTGGATCTTAATTTGCACTGAGTTTCGTTTTTTTGATACTTTTTATGAGTCGGGTTTGCCCGACTTTTTATTTTGAGAGTTTTGATGTCGACTGCTGTTACCCTGTCTATTCCTGAATTATTTAATCCGTTAAGAGTCAAAGAGGCGAGTGAGGCGCTCGCATCACTTAAACTGCCCGCTCTGCAAACGCTGCTTGCTAAAAGCGATCGGTTTACGGTTAAACCACAAAATGCTTATGCACGCGCTTCCTATCTATTTCATCAGCCCAGTTTTTCTGAAAGCACCGCTGCCTATGCCGCCATAATGGCGGCTGCAGAGCTTGATAATTATGATGCAGGCGCCTACTGGTTAAGGGTTGACCCTGTACAGATGATTGCCGATCGAGACTCTTTGGTTCTCATTCCTGCTCATGACTTAGCCATTACGGAGGCTGAGTCTAAGGCGTTATTAGAGGCATTTAATGCATATTTTTCACCAGACAAAGTTCAGCTAGAGTATGCCTCGGCACAACACTGGTATTTAAGAATGGCGCTTCCAGTCGATCTGCAAACACATACGTTAGATTCCGTCGCACACCAACCTGTGGATCAATGCTATCCAACTGGAAACGCCGCATCGCATTGGCGTAAGTTGATGAATGAAGCACAAATGCTTTTTTTCAGTCACCCTGTGAATGAAGCTCGAAGAGCGCAGGGGATTCCTGAAATTAACAGTATTTGGTTATGGGGCGAGGGGCAATTGAGTGATTCCTCTATTGTTGAGCGAACGGATGCGATGGTCTGGTCAGATAATCTATATTTAAAAGGGCTGGCCACGCTGGCAAAGTCACCACTGTCCTCCTCTCCTGAAAGCTATCAAGTATGGCAAGATCGCTTGGTTGAGCAACAAAAGAGGGGGGGGGAGAAAATTTCACATCATATGATTCAGTTAGATCCGTTGGTCAAGTCGATAGATTCCATGCAGCAAAGTGAGTGGCTGACGGCGTTAAAACAGCTTGAAACCGAATGGTTTGAGCCTTTAATGAAGGCGTTAAAGCGGGGTGAAATCGACTCCTTACTACTCGAACTTGGTGGTACCGCACGTTATCATCTCAAGCCCTCCTCTTTAAATCGTTTTTGGCGATTTAAGTCCGCTTTACATAAAATGTCATAAAACGGTCAAAATAGACTTGATTTCAAGTAATTACAGCGAAATCAAGCTAGTTTTTTTGTATACTTTGCGTACAATTTAAACAACTCTTTTAAGGGCTTGATCGTGATGGATCGGGTCTCTTTTTTATCCAATGAAAAAATAAATAGATAGGTTCGGCATGAATTTTATTGAAACACGTGGTAATGATGGTCAACAACCCAGCTCAATTACTTTTTCACAGGCAATTTTAAGCCCGATGTCCTCGTTTGGAGGGGTGTACTCACCGGAAAGCTTACCTACTTTTGATGAAGCGTTTTTTAAAGCCCACCTGAACTCAGGGTATAAAACGCTTGCGAAAGACGTGCTCAGTGCTTTTGAAGTGGATATTGACGAGGCGGTGATTGATGACGCATTAAGCCTGTACGATGAATTTGATGACCCTAAAAACCCTGTGCCACTCGTGAAAGTGTACGATGATCTCTATGTCAGTGAGTTATGGCACGGGCCCACAAGAGCCTTTAAAGACATGGCGTTACAACCCTTTGGTAAAGTGCTTTCTTCCGTGGCACAAGCCAAAAATGAGAAGTTTTTGATTTTAGCCGCCACCAGTGGAGATACTGGCCCAGCGGCATTAGAAACGTTTAAAAATCGTGATAACGTACAAGTGGTCTGTTTATACCCAGATGGTGGAACCTCTGATGTTCAGCGTTTGCAAATGGTGACTGAAGATGCAAAAAATCTTAAAGTGATTGGTATCCATGGTGACTTTGATGATGCACAGAGTGCGCTAAAATCATTGTTGATTTCAGATAAATTTGCCGAAGCGTTAAAAGCACACGATATTTCACTCTCTGCTGCCAACTCGGTTAACTTTGGTCGTATTATTTTTCAAACCATCTACCATATCTATAGCTACATTGAGTTGGTGCGTATCGGTGCTATTGAAATGGGCGAAAAAGTCTACTTAAACGTTCCCAGCGGAAATTTTGGTAATGCACTGGGTGGTTACTATGCCTACAAAATGGGCTTGCCCGTTAAGCAAATTCACATTGCCTCTAACAATAATAACGTGTTAACCAAATTTATTAGCACTGGGCACTATGACTTACGAAATGTTTCAGTGATTCCAACCACCTCGCCCGCCATGGATATTTTAAAGTCCTCTAATATTGAGCGTATCCTATTTGATATGTTTGGCGCCGCCCGCACCAAAGAGTTAATGCTACAGCTCGATACTGAAAAATTTTACTCACTGAATGAAGATGAACTTGCACAAATTCAAGCGATCTTTGCGGCGGATTTTTGTAGTGATGAAGAGGGGCTAACCTATATTAAGAAAGCTTTTGAAGCGGGGTATTTAATGTGTCCTCACACCGCGACTTGTTTTAAAACCTATCACTTTTGCCGAGAGGATAAGTCGGTTAAAACCATCGCCTACTCAACAGCCGAGTGGACTAAGTTTTCTACGGTGATTGCTAAAGCATTAACGGGTGAAGAGATTGAGCATGATAAGGAGGCATTGGAGCTGATTGCTAAAAAAGCCAACGTTCAGATACCAACGCAAATTTCTGACCTCTTTAATAAAGAGATTGCACAAAAAATTGTGATTGATAAGCAAGATATTGAAAAAGAAATTTTGAGTTTTTTAAACGAATAGCACGCTAGGTTTATGTCTTATTGCTTGGGTTTTTCTCCCGTTCTAGCCCAAGATCCCAAGGTTCTTATCTTAGGCACCATGCCCAGCGTGGTCTCTTTGGATAAGGCGTTCTACTATGCGCATCCGCGTAATGCATTTTGGCCAATCATCGAGTCATTTATTGGCCACGCTTTGTTGAGTATTCAAGATAAAAAAAGTGCTTGCGATCAATTGGGCATCTCTCTTTGGGATGTATTGCAAACTTGCCAACGACAAGGCAGTTTGGATTCAGCCATTCAATCGCCCGTTGCCAATGATTTTACCGCGCTGTTTAGAGAATCCCCTCAATTAAAGACCATTGCCTTTAATGGCAAAGCGGCTGAAAAACTGTTTAAAAAAGAGGTGCTTCCGCAGCAATCTTTGCCGTGCGATCTGAATTTTATCTCCCTCCCTTCCACCAGCCCAGCGTATGCGGTGATAACCCTTGAAGAGAAGCGGTTGTTATGGCAAGAAAAATTGTCTCATCTATTGTAAAATACCCCCCTCCCAACCTTCTCTTTGTCAGAGGCAGGGGGGGGCTCATTAAACCATTTTAGGAGATTTGCCTTGAAAGCAGACGCCGACAAACCTTCGGTTGTATCCGAACTACTTTCCCCTGCGGGAACCCTTAAAAACATGGAGTACGCTTTTGCGTATGGTGCCGATGCCGTTTATGCAGGGCAGCCACGTTACAGTTTGCGGGTGCGTAATAATGAGTTTGATGAAGAGAACCTTGCTAAGGGGATTAATCGCGCGCATGAATTGGGCAAAAAATTCTATGTGGTGAGCAACATCGCCGCGCATAACTCTAAAGTAAATACCTACATGAAAGATATTGCCCCCGTGATTGCAATGAAGCCTGACGCACTGATTATGTCCGATCCTGGCCTCATTGCGATGGTGCATGAAAAATATCCCGAACAAGAAATTCACCTCTCGGTACAGTCCAATGCGGTTAACTGGGCAACCGTTAAGTTTTGGTATCAAAACGGTGTTCGTCGTGTGGTGTTATCGCGTGAGCTTTCGATTAAAGAGATTCGTGAAATCCGTGAAAAAGTGCCCGAAATGGAGCTGGAAGTCTTTGTCCATGGCGCGTTGTGCATCGCCTATTCAGGGCGTTGTTTGCTGTCGGGCTACATTAATAAACGCGATGCCAACCAAGGCACTTGCACCAATGCCTGTCGCTGGAACTACAATACTTATGAGGCCAAAGAGGATATTACCGGCGATGCTGTTGGTGTCATGAGGCATGAAGTGAATATCACTGATTTAACCCAGTCAACAGAGGTAGCGGCGCTGGAAATGCCTGCGATTCCTCAACCGACTTTAGGGGAGGGTGTGACCACTGAGCGAATGATGTTGTTAGAAGAACAGGGTCGTCCGGGCGAGTTAATGCCTGCGTTTGAGGACGAACACGGTACCTATATTATGAACTCTAAAGATCTGCGTGCGGTGGAACTGATTCCCGAAATGGTCGAAATCGGCGTGCACTCTTTAAAAATCGAAGGGCGCACCAAATCTCATTTTTATGTCGCACGTACCGCACAGGTCTATCGTAAAGCGATTGACGATGCGTTGGCGGGCAAACCGTTTGATCAAAACTTACTGCTCGATTTAGAAAGTCTCGCCAGTCGTGGCTACACCGAAGGGTTCTTACGTCGTCATGTACACTCGGAATACCAAAACTATGAGTACGGTGTTTCTAAGTCGGAGAGGCAACGCTTTGTTGGGGAAGTGATTGCCGTGGGGGAGCAGGACGGCGAATCGTATTTAGAGATTGATGTGAAAAATAAGTTCTGTTTGGGCGATTCCTTAGAAATAATGACCCCCGCAGGCAATGTAAGTTTAGTACTGTTCGCCATGCGAACGCTGCACGATGAGCCTGTTGATTGCGCGTTGGGTTCTGGTTGGGTAGTACGTATTCCCAACCCCTTTAAAGCGCTGTCAGAAGAGGTGCTCAAGTTTGGGTTAGTGATGCGAAATGAAGCATGGGGTGGCGATGTGACGCGCGATTCTGTGGCACGTAAAATCAAACAACAGCAAGATGAGAAAGACGCTAAAAACCGCACCGCTGCCAAAGCAAAAAGGTAGCGGGTATTTATGGCATTAAAAATCATTAAAGGGTGCATTAATTGCGATATGTGCGAACCTGAATGCCCCAATCAAGCGATCTATATGGGGGATAAGATTTATGAAATTAATCCTGATTTATGCACCGAATGTGTCGGGTTTTATGATGAACCAACTTGCATTAGTGTTTGCCCATTAGATTGCATTATTACCGACCCCGAACGAGAAGAAGACCAAGAGACCTTGTATCAAAAGTTTGAGAAGTTGGTGCGAGATAATAAGATTTAACAACGTTTAATAAAGCTTAATAAAAGGCGATACATCATTGAAAAAATTAAAGTTTTTAAGTTTTGTTTTGTTGGTGAGTTTAAGCAGTTTATTAAAAGCGGAATCTGCCCCATCTAATCCATTCATCGCGTTAAGCCAATTAACAAGTGATGACTTTGACTGGATAGGGGCTAAAATTTATCAAAATGAAGCGTCTTCCAACCCTAAATACTTAACTCATTGGGGCAAGGGAGAGGACTTTCCTTCGTTTGGCATTGGGCACTTTATCTGGTTTCCCAAAAATATTTCCCCCCCCTTTAAAGAGACGTTTCCTGCGATGTTGCAATTCGTTTCCAAAAGTTCTACCCCCCCTAAATGGTTACAAACATGGCAACATGCGCCATGGCAGAGCAAACTGGAGTTTGATGCGGCACAATCCTCGAAAGAGCTGAATACGTTACGACAGTGGTTACTGGAGACAAAAGCACAGCAAGCACACTTTATTGCACAAGCATTTGAACAGCGTTGGCAGTTGGAGACCGCTACAATCCATTCAGAACGGTTAAAGGTTTTAAATGATAGATTACAACATATGATGAGCTTCAAACAGGGGTTGTTTGCGGTGGTCGATTACTTTAACTTCAAAGGGTTAGGGAATAATCTAAAAGAGCAGTATCAAGGTAAATCATGGGGGTTAATCTCGGTATTAGAGGGGATGCCCCAAGCGGTTTTTAACGATTTTACCCCCCAAAAAGGGTTAGTCGCTTTTATTGATTCGGCAAAAAATCAGTTACAACAACGTACTGAATTAGCCCCCGTTGAGCGAAAAGAGTCACGCTGGATTCCTGGGTGGTTTGCGCGTTTAGAGGGCTATGCTCAATGAGTAAAAACCTATGATTAAAACCATTTTACAGGCCACACGTCCTCCTTTTCTGTTGCTCAGTGTTTCAGTGGTGCTTCTTGGCACCGCCATTGCACTCTATCAAGGCGCTATCTGGTCAAGTTCGCTCCTTTTTTTGCTGTTACTCAGTGCGGTGTTAGCACATGCAGCCGTCAACCTCTTAAACGAGTATCAAGATTTTCAATCGGGTTTGGATGCCATGACCGACAAAACTCCTTTTAGTGGGGGAAGTGGTGCACTGCCGAATAACCCCCAAGCGGCACCTTATGTCTTGAATACCTTTTTGGTGGTGATGGGTGCGCTGATGGTACTAGGAGGGTATTTTATCTACCGAACAGGCTGGGGGCTTTTGCCGCTGGGCTTGGTAGGGGTTTTATTGATTGTTTTTTATACGAAAAACATTACTCGAATGCCTTGGCTATGCTTGATTGCACCCGGAGTCGCGTTTGGTCCGATTATGGTGGTGGGAGTGGTGTTTGTTTGGACACAATCGTTTTCATGGCTGGCGCTCTCTCTGTCGTTCGTGCCTTTCTTTTGGGTCAATAATCTGTTGCTGTTAAATCAAATACCAGATGTAACGGCCGATAAGCGAGTGGGTCGTTTTAATATTTTAATGAAGTACGATCTTCAAGTGGGCGTTAGAATTTTTATGCTGTCGGCACTGTTCGCTTACCTAAGTTTAGTGGTAAGTATTGTACTGTTTCAACTGCCAAATACCGTCTGGCTTGCTTTGAGTGGCGCTATTTTATTGTTCCCAATGTTGAATGTACTCTTAAGATCGGCTGAAAATAGCGAAAAATTACCGCCTATCTTAGGAATGAATGTCATAATTAATATTTTAACGCCTCTCTTAATCGCCTTCGGTCTATTGTGGCCAAGCCTAAGATAAAAAAGGATCAAGTATGCAGTTTAAAACCTTAATGGATTTTGTGGGCAATACCCCGTTAGTTCAGTTACAAAGAATGGTCAATCCAGAAACGAATAGCGTGGTGTTGGTGAAACTAGAGGGCAATAATCCAGCAGGTTCAGTGAAAGATCGTGCCGCGTTAAATATGATTCAACAAGCCGAAAAACGGGGCGATATTTCCCCTGGCGACACGCTGATTGAAGCGACCAGCGGCAATACCGGTATTGCATTGGCCATGGCCGCGTCCTTAATGGGCTACAAAATCAAACTGATTATGCCAGAGAACATGAGCATGGAGCGTAAGGCCTCTATGGCTGCTTATGGTGCTGAGCTCATTACCGTGACCAAAGAACAAGGCATGGAAGGCGCACGAGATTTAGCGGACGAGATGGGCAAACAAGGGCAAGGTTTTATTTTGGATCAATTTGCCAACCCAGATAACCCATTAGCGCACTACCAAACCACCGCTCCTGAAATTTGGCGCGATACCGATGGACAAATCACTCATTTTGTCAGTGCCATGGGAACCACCGGTACCATTATGGGCACCTCAATGTATTTAAAAGAGCAAAACCCAAACATTCAAATTATCGGCGTACAACCGGAAGAGGGTGCCGCCATTCCCGGCATTCGTCGCTGGCCTGCCGAGTACATGCCTAAAATTTATCAAGACATACGCGTTGATCGCACCATTGATATGGCACAAACCACCGCCGAAGAGACCATGCGAGAACTGGCCAAACAAGAAGGCGTGTTTGGTGGCGTATCCTCTGGTGGTGCGGTTGCCGCCGCACTGCAAGTCGCCAGTGAAGTGAATGATGCGGTGATTGTGACCATTATTTGCGATCGTGGGGATCGTACCTCTCTACAGGGGTTTATAGGTAATCTGATGACCAGAGAAATAGAGCGAAAATTTTTACTCAAAAATGACGATTGGAAAGCCTTAGCCCACCAAAAAACGCACTTTGCACAAGGTTACTTAAACGATATTTTTGAGGGGGGGGCAAAAAGTTCCATTCGAGTTCGTATTGAAGGCGAAAAGGCGAATATGAACATTAAAAGCCTCGAAATCGGTTTAAGTCGTGATGAGTACGAATATGAAATTCCGTTAGCAGAAGGACAAAAAATTCTGGCGACCTTGGCTGTTGGACCCGTCATTGAAAAAAACCGCTATCTCGTCAAAGTAGGACAACACACTTGGGAGATAGATGAGTTTTTGGGTGCAAATTTAGGGCTAACGGTGGCAGAGGTTGAAATGGCCTCAGAACAAGAACAAATTGAGATACCCAGTTGGGCAGGACAAGAAGTGACCAACGCGACCCGTTATTACAATGTGAGTTTAAGCAAGCACCCCTTTAAGGATTGGAGCTTGGATGAAAAGGGCGGTAAAAACTAAATTGAAGTATCAGAATTAAGCAGGTGATTCTATGAGACCAGAGCAAATAAAAGTTGAAGTGGATGGACTCGCGTTATCCGAAAAATTAATATTGGTTGAAGATATATGGGACTCCATTGCAACAAGCAATGTTGATATTCCCATTCCTCTGTGGCAAAAAAAAGAGTTGGACAAAAGAGATGAAGCGTATCAAAAAGGTGAGTTAGAGCTTCATGACTGGGATGCTGTACATCAAGAATTACGTGAAAAGTATAGATGAAACTGCGTTATTTGGAAAAAGCAAAAGGGGATGTAGAATTTGCCTTTGTTTGGTACGAGAGGCAAAGAAGAGGTCTTGGATTTGAGTTTTTAGATTGCCTTGAAAACTCAGTGAAGTCAATTGTTGATAATCCAGAAATATACAAACGCGTCTACGCTCGTTTTAGACGTTGTGTTATTAGACGCTTTCCATTCTCAATTTTCTATACGATTGAAGCGACTGAAATTATCGTGCATTCCGTTTTTGACAATAGACAAAATCCAAAGAAAAGGTCTTCTTAAAATGAATTTAAATAACATAGAATTTAAAACAACAAATAAAATTTCTCCCCCCCCCTCGTTAAATAGAGGAGGGGGGAGAAAATTTTGTGCCCTGTTGTTAACCGTGGTTATTAGCCCATTTACCTTAGCTAACACCAATCAGGCGGTAGGTTTGGTCGATGTCTATCAAATGTCGGTATTGCAAGACGCCCCTTTGGCACAGGCACGAGCGCAGTATCAGGCGGAGCAACAAAATTACGATACTGCTAGATCGGAATTATTGCCTAAGATTCAGGCGGATGCCAGTTATTTTGTGACCGACAGCAATAATGACTTGAGTGATTCTACCCGACAAGATATGTCCATCACTTTAAATCAGTCGATTTATAAACATGAAGTGTGGGCGGGGTTTGAGCAGGTTAAGCACAGTTTAAAAACCTCTGATTTTCAGCTAAAAACCGCAGAGCAAGATCTGATTTTGAGAGTGGCAGAGCGTTATTTTAATGCACTGCTGGCGCAAAAAAACTTAGAGTTGTTTCAAGCGAAAGAGCGTGCCGATCTCTCGCAGTTGGAGCGCGCTAAAGCCTCTGCCGAAGTTGGGCTGGCGAGTCGGGTCGATGTGTTGCAAGCGAAGTCGGGTTACGATCTATCAAAGTCGGAACGTATTAACGCTGAAAATGCGTTGGATATTCAGTTTGAAGAGTTAATGAAGCTAACGGGGAAGCCCGTTACGCAATTAAAGTCTTTCTCAATGCAAGCCAACTTACCTGAGATGCCATTGGATTTATATGTGCTGGAGCAGCAGGCGGAGAGTCAGAGTTTAACGGTAAGGCAGACCCAGTCACAACTGGAGACCGCAGAGCTGGAAGTGGACTTGCAAAAAGGGGGCTATTGGCCTTCGGTTAATTTTCAGGCTAAACTTTCGGACACCACTTATATTGATACCGCTGACGGATTCTTTTTTAGAGATTCACAGCAAACTTCTGTGGGGGTCAGTGTTACGTTGCCGCTCTACTCGGGCGGAGGAACCATGTCTAAAGTGAGTGCCGCACGTTTTCAACTGAATGCTACCCAAGCGCAGTTGCGAAACAGCCGAGAAGAGGCGCGGTTGCAAGCGCGTATTCAGGCGCGTAATTTAGAGAGTGGTCGGGCGTTACTGGCGGCGTTAAAAGAGGCGGTAAACTCAAACGATGCTTTTTTAGAGGCGGCAGAAGAGGGCTATCATGTCGGATTAATGAGTCTGTTGGATGTCTTCTCTGCACGTGCCAATCAAACCGTCGCACGTAAAAATTTAATTGAAGCGATGCACAATCAAGTGTTAAATCGCCTACGACTCGAGTCTATCTTAGGCGACTTAACCATGGAGGACTTAGTAGTTTTTGATCGGCTATTGCAAGAGTCGGAGATGATTGTCGTGAATAAAGCGATCTCGCCTTGAAACAACTGAAACGTCGCCAACTGTTTAAAAAGAGTCTGCTTAGTCTATCCAGTTTAAGTGTGTTGGGGCTAAGTGCTTGTAATAATCCTGAAAACTCAGCGAGCTTGATTCGGATTGGTATCACCTCAAGACCCAGAATGCTTGACCCACGTAAGGCGACCGATGCACTCTCCAGCCGTGTTAATCGTTTAATCTATCGCCAACTGATCGACTTTGATGAGCAGTTTTTACCCGTTCCCGACTTAGCAACGTGGGAAACTTTATCGCCCACGCACTACCGATTTACCTTAACCGAACAGCCTGTTTTTCATAACGGCTTAGCCATGACCGCACACGATGTGGCCGCCACTTACCAAAGTGTATTAGATCCTGACTTTGGGTCAGCGCACCGTGGCTCTTTAAAAGGCATTGCCAGCGTTCAGGCGATTAACGACCAGCAAGTGGATTTTATACTCTCTGCCGAAGATGCGCTGTTTGTTGGGCGCTTGGTGATCGGTATTCTGCCCGCCCGTTTGATGCAACAGCAACACCGCTTTCAAGAAGCGCCCATTGGTAACGGGGCGTGTACCTTTGTGTCGCTCTCCGAACAAAAACTGGTATTACAGCGTCAAACAGATAATGTGTTGCTGGAATTTATTCCGGTCAAAGATGCTACGGTTCGGGTGTTGAAGCTTGAAAAAGGTGAGTTAGACATCATTCAAAATGATCTATCGCCCGAGCTGGTGCAGTACTGTGAACAGCAACCCAACTTTAAAGTGCAGTGGTATCAAGGCACCAACTTTGGTTACATCGGTTTTAATTTTGAAGACCCTCTGCTGGCACAACCTGCGTTGCGTCAAGCCATCGCACATGGCATTGATCGCCAAGCGATTGTCGATGCGATGTTTAATGGTCACGCCCGTTTAGCGGGTGGGCTATTAGTGCCAGAACACTGGAGTGGTGCATCGGATATTCCGCCT
>Ga0256840_1002866_pt1 | contig 14692 bp, 8 predicted proteins | sample 355202metaG_FD_185969 | JGI IMG/M metagenome (GOLD analysis project Ga0256840, IMG submission 185969) | Hydrothermal vent microbial communities from Mid Atlantic Ridge, Atlantic Ocean - 355-202 | ecosystem: Environmental > Aquatic > Marine > Hydrothermal vents | place: Atlantic Ocean: Mid...
GCAGAGCTTTCCTCCGCTTCATCTGACAAAACAAATTTAAATAAAGAGATATAGATAAGTATATAAAGTTATCAACAAGTAAAAAAAGTGTATAAAAACCTGTCAACCATATTTATGAAAGGACAAACCAGTAACCAGTAACCGGCAACCAGTAACCGGCAACAAAAAACAGTTTAACAATTCAAATAAAATCAAACTAAATAATTATGAAAAAACTAATAGAATGTGTCCCTAATTTCAGTGAAGGGAACGATATGAATGTAATTAAGCAAATTACGGATGAAATTGAAAAAATAGAAGGTGTTCGTCTTTTAGATGTTGACCCGGGTAAAGCAACAAACCGTACCGTTGTAACTTTTGTAGGTACTCCGGATGAAGTGATTGAAGCAGCTTTTCAAGCGATAAAAAAAGCTTCGGAACTTATAGATATGAGTAAGCATCACGGCGAGCACCCGCGTTTTGGTGCTACAGATGTATGCCCCTTGGTACCAATTTCAAATATAACAATGGAAGAAACCGTGGAGTATGCCCATAAACTGGCAAAACGGGTTGGTGAAGAATTAGAAATTCCGGTATATTGCTATGAATTTGCCGCACGTGAAGAAAAACGCCGAAACTTGGCAAATGTTCGCTCCGGTGAATACGAAGGCTTAAAAGAAAAACTGGCGGACCCTGAATGGAAACCCGATTTTGGACCTGCAAAATTTAATGCCCAAGCCGGTGCCACGGCAATCAGTGCCCGAAACTTTTTAGTAGCATACAACATTAACTTAAACACCACATCAACACGCCGTGCAAATGCTATAGCATTTGATGTACGCGAAGCAGGTCGCGTAAAGCGCGAGGGCAACCCCATTACCGGAAAAATTGTTAAAGACGAAAACGGTAATTCGGTACGAATTCCCGGCACTTTAAAGAAGACAAAGGCAATAGGCTGGTACATAAAAGAATACGGCATCGCACAAATATCCATGAACCTAACCGATATTACCGTAACATCTATTCATCAAGCTTTCGATGAGGTCTCTGAAAAAGCTCGATTACGGGGCATTCGTGTAACCGGCTCCGAACTGGTCGGTTTAGTGCCTTTGCAAGCTATGCTTGATGCAGGAAAACATTATTTGCGCAAACAACAACGCTCTACGGGGATTTCCGAAGAAGAAATTATCAAAATAGCGGTAAAATCACTTGGTTTAGATGAGCTGAAACCATTTAAGCCCAAAGAAAGAATTATTGAATATCTTTTGGAAGAAGAGAAAGAAGACGCGTTAATTAAAATGAATTTAAAAGCATTTGCCAATGAAACAGCATCAGAATCCCCAGCTCCGGGCGGTGGATCCATAGCTGCCTATATGGGTACACTGGGAGTTTCATTAGCAGGAATGGTCGCTAACCTTTCATCGCATAAGCGTGGTTGGGACGAGCGCTGGGAAGAATTTTCGCGTTGGGCAGAAAAAGCACAATATTACAAAACAAAGCTTTTACAAATGGTAGATGAAGACACCAATGCATTTAATAAAATCATGGATGCTTTCGGACTTCCAAAATCAACCGATGAAGAAAAAGCAGCACGCAAACAAGCCATACAAGAAGCCACAAAATATGCCATTGAAGTACCCTTTACCGTAATGAAATTAGCTTATGAATCTATGGAGATTATCAAAGCTATGACCGAAACCGGCAATCCGAACTCCGTTACCGATGCCGGTGTAGGTGCATTGGCAGCACGTTCGGCGGTAATAGGTGCATTTTTAAATGTTAAAATTAACGCAGCCGGATTAGATGATAAAGAGTTTGTAAAAAAAACTCTTTCCGAAGGAAATGAAATTCAATCAAATGCCATAAGTATGGAAAAAGAAATCTTGAAAATTGTTGAAGCCAAAATTAATTAGTCCATTGGTATAAAGTCATACGTATAACTTGTCCGACTACTGGCAACTAATTACCAGCTATCAGTTAACGGTAACAATTCCACAATCCGCCGGCTGTCGGACAAGTTTCAATCATTTCAATCACCCATCATTCCAATCATCCAACCATTTAAAAATTTAACAATCCACCGGCTGCCGGACAAGTTTTAGCCATTCAATTATCCAACCTGCTAATTTCCAATTACCTAATTTATTCAACGCAACCAAAAAGCAGTCACATGCATCTTAGTGATGTTAAAAAGTGTTAAAAAAATTTTCTCCGTTTGGATTAATTTTTTTAGATTTGTTTCGATTTATTTATTTTTAATACTAACCTAAATTATGTATTTATGAAAAAAGTGTTAATGCTATTTGCATTCTTTTCACTATTAAGTATGCAAATTATCGCACAGCGTACTGTAACAGGTACGGTGACCGGCGCTGAAGACGGACAAGGAATACCCGGCGTTAGTGTCGCCGTTAAAGGTACTTCACTTGGTACTGTAACAGACATTAACGGAAAGTACTCCCTTAATGTACCGGCAGAAGCCAAAACTTTAGTTTTTTCTTTTATGGGTTACAAAACTCAAGAAAAAGAGATTACAGGAGATGTTGTTAATGCTGTAATGGAAACATCAGACATTGCTTTGGATGATGTAGTTGTTACTGCCTTAGGTATCACCAGAGAGAAAAAATCACTTGGCTATTCTACCCAACAAATTAGTGGAGAACAGGTATCAGAGGTTAAATCTGACAACTTTGTAAACACTATGTCCGGTAAAATTGCCGGTGTTCAAGTAAAAGTGAATAGCAACTTTGGTGGTTCTACCAACATTGTTATCAGAGGTTCTTCTTCTTTGACAGGAAACAATCAGGCTTTATTTGTTGTTGATGGTGTACCTATGGACAATTCGAACACAAATGGTGGTGCTCAGCAACAAGGAGGTAGCGGGTATGACTATGGTAGCCCGATATCGGATATTAATGCGGATGATATTGAATCTGTTAACGTATTAAAAGGTGCCGCTGCAACAGCTCTTTACGGTTCAAGAGCAGCTAACGGAGTTGTTATTATTACCACAAAAAAAGGAAAAAGCAAAGAAGGTATTGGTGTAACCCTTAATTCTAGCTTTGGTATTGGTAGTATTGACAAAAGTACTTTCCCAGAATATCAAACTGAGTATGGAGCCGGATACGGCCCATATTATAGTGGTGGCGATCATCCCGGTCTATACGAGTATGCTGATATAGATGGCGATGGTACTAATGACTTATTTGTTCCTACCACTGAAGATGCTTCTTTTGGAGAAAAATTCGACCCCAACTTGATGGTTTTCCAGTGGGATGCGTTCGTACCTGAAAGTCCTAATTATATGAAAGCAACTCCTTGGGTAGCTGCTGAAAATGGTCCTGAAACCTTCTTTGACAATGCATATACCTATAAAAATAGTATTGCATTAGACGGTGCCAGCGAAAAAGTTACTTACCGTTTATCATATACTAATTTATATCAAACAGGTATTTTCCCAAACAGTGAGCTTAAAAGAAACAATATTAGCTTTAATGCATCGTATAGCCCAACTGAAAAGTTGACCGTTTCTGCATCAGCTAATTACATTCATACTAACACTACAGGACGTAACTCAACAGGGTACAGTAACAATATCCTTTCAAGTTTCCGTCAATGGTGGCAAGTAAATGTTGATGTTCAAGAATTAAAAGACATGTATTTCAAAACCGGTAGAAACGTAACATGGAACATGAATGATCCGGTTGGTGGAGACTACACACCTATTTATTGGGATAATTTTTACTGGGATCGTTACGAAAATGTTCAATCAGATGGACGTGACAGACTACTTGGTAATTTCGCTGTGGACTATGCTATTAATGATTATGTAAGTGCTGTTTTCCGTGCATCGGTTGACTATTACTCAACGATACAAGAAGAACGTTTGGCAGTTGGTAGTATTGCCCGCCGTTTTGGTATTGGAAGACCCGATGTAGGTTCCGGTTACAGTCGTTATAATCGTAATTTTATGGAAAATAATTATGATTTAATGATAAACTACAGCCAAAACTTCGGTGATTTGAGCCTTACCGGTTTATTAGGAGGCAATATCCGTAGAGATTATGTAAACACTGTTTATGCATCAACAAACGGAGGTTTAGTAGTTCCTGAATTATATTCATTAAGTAACTCAATAAACAATGTATTATCGCCTTTAGAAACAGACCAAACAATTGCGGTAAACGGTATATATGCAAGAGCATCTCTTGGATATAAAGACTTTTTATATTTTGAGGGTACAATAAGAAGAGATAGATCTTCTACACTACCGGATGGAAATAATGTATATTATTATCCTTCTGCTTCGCTAGGTTTTATTTTTTCTGAGTTTGTTAGTGCAAACTGGTTGCAATTCGGTAAAGTACGGTTAAATTATGCAGAAGTGGGTAATGATGCGCCTTTTGCCAGTGTAACCGATGTATATTCAAAACCCAGTCCTTTTGGTTCAACTACTCTATTCTCTGTACCTAGTACAAAAAATAATAGTGAATTAAAACCTGAACGTACTAAAAGTTTAGAGGCTGGTTTAGAAATGTCATTCTTTAATAAACGATTAGGATTTGATTTTGCGTATTATAAAAATAATACAGTGGATCAAATTATACCTGTTTCAGTATCACGTGCAACAGGTTATGCATCCAAATATTTAAACTCAGGAGAAGTTGAGAATAGAGGTTTTGAAATTGCTTTAAACGGAAATCCTGTTAAATCCGGTGATTTTAGATGGGATGTAACCTTAAACTGGAGTAGAAACAGAAATGAAGTAATTAGTTTATTTGTTAATCCTGAAACAGGAGAAGAAGTTACAAATCTTGTACTTGGAAGTTTTCAAGGCGGAATAACTATTAATGCAACAGTAGGACAACCTTATGGAACTATTCAAGGAACAGATTTTACTTATGACGAAAATGGTAATAAAGTTGTTGGTGCAAATGGTTTTTATATTAAAACTACAACATCAGATAATGTTATTGGAGATGTAAACCCTGACTGGAATGCCGGTTTATATAATAGTTTTTCATATAAAAACTTTACTTTCGGTTTCTTATTAGATATGCAGATGGGTGGAAGTGTATTCTCATTAGACCAATGGTATGGACAAGGTACAGGACTTTATCCTGAATCAGTAGGAACAAACGATTTAGGAAATCCTGTTCGTAACTCATTAGCTGATGGCGGAGGATTTATTTTAGATGGTGTTAAAGAAGATGGCTCTGTGAATGATATACGCGTTCCCGGTGACCGATATTATGCTTATGGATGGGCAAGATATCCTAATGCAGCCTATGTATATGATGCTTCATATTTAAAACTTCGTGAACTTAGTTTATCCTATAAAGTGCCCATGAATAATAAGTATATTAAAGGGCTTACTCTGGGTATCGTTGGTTCTAATGTATGGATTATATGGAAAGAGTTACCTTATGCCGATCCTGAGGCAGGTCTTAGTTCCGGTAATTTACAAGGTTTCCAAAGTGGTGTAATGCCAACAGTTAGAAACTTTAGTTTTAATCTAAAATTAAACTTTTAAATAGAAAAACGATGAGAAAATTATTAATTATATTTCTGGCAGTTTTTATAGTTTCTTGTGAGGACTTTCAAGAACTCAACCAGAACGTAAAAAGCCCTATAGAGGTTCCGGGTGCAACCTTGTTTTCGAATGCACAAAAGAATCTGGCAGACCAAATAGCCTCGATTAATGTGAACATAAATAATTTTAATTTATGGGCTCAATACATTACTGAAACGACCTATACTGATGAGTCTAACTTCAATATTGTAAATCGCGCTGTACCGGATAATGCATGGAGTGTATTTTACAAAGATGTTTTAACAGATTTGGCAGAAGCAGAAAAAATATTAGCTGCTGAGGAATTTGTAACAGCAGATGATATTGCTGCACAAAAGAATCGAATTGCTATCATTGACATATTGCGTACTTATACTTATTATAGAATGGTTTCATTATGGGGAGATATTCCTTACACCGAGGCTTTAAACGTTGATAACCTCCTACCTAAATATGATGATGCCTTAACAATTTATCAAAGTTTACTGTCGAACCTAAGTGCAGATATTACGGCATTAAATACCAATGCCGGTAGTTTTTCTGGGGGTAGTGACATTATTTATGATGGTAATGTTGGTGCTTGGAAAAAGTTTGCCAATTCATTAAAGGTAAAAATTGCGATTACTCTTGCAGATGTTCCTTCGGAAGCAAATGCTGTAAGAACAGCAATTGAAGAGGCTGTTGCGTCCGGTGTTTTTGAATCAAATGCTGATAACGCGCTTTTCACATATTTAGACGCTTCACCAAACACAAACCCATTATGGGTAAGTTTAGTTGCTAGTGGACGTAGTGATTATGTTGCAACAAGCACTCTAGGTGATGTAATGAATACACTTAACGATCCACGTCGTCCATTTTATTATAAAGATTTAGATACAAATGGTGATGTTATAGGTGGTGTATATGGTGCAAGTAATGCTTATCCAAATTTCTCACACCTTTCAGAATTGCTAGAAGATCCTACTTTCCCCGCAACATTACTTGATTATTCAGAAGTTGAGTTTTATTTGGCAGAAGCTGTTGAACGCGGATACAATGTTGGAGGAACAGCAGAAGATCATTATAACAATGCTATCACTGCCAGTATTGAATATTGGGGTGGTTCAGCTGCTGACGCAACTGCATATCTAGCTCAACCTGATGTCGCTTATGCTACCGCAGCCGGAACATGGCAGGAGAAAATAGGAACACAAGCTTGGATATCTTTCTTTAACAGAGGTTTTGAAGGCTGGACGGAATATAGAAGACTAGATTATCCAAATCTTCCTATGCCAGTTGATGCTGTTACAGACAGCTATGCAGTAAGATACACCTACCCAATTAATGAACAAACTTTAAACGGTGCTAACTATACAAGTGCAGCTAGCGCTGTTGGTGGTGATAAATTAACAACCAAATTGTTCTGGGATGTGAATTAAATAAATACTAAAAAATATTTTTTAGTTTTTATAATTATAAAAAAAGGCTGTCTTTTAAGACAGCCTTTTTTTATGTTACGCAACCTATTTTAAGCTTTTAACATCTATTATATGTTAAAAAGTGTTAATTTTTTTATTTTGAACTTGTTTAAATTCAAAATAAATTTAGTACATTTGAACTGTTTTTATAATTATTTATTAATTGTTAACCTAAATTTTTAGTTTATGAGAAAAATTATGTTATTGGTTGCATTCCTATCTTTTATAGGTATGCAAGCCTTTGCTCAGACTACTATTACCGGTACGGTAACCGATTCAAACGGAGAACCTGTACCCGGTGCAACTGTTAGTGCAAAGGGGTTCTCAGGCATTGGAACAATGACCGACTTAAACGGTAGTTATTCATTGAGTGTACCTGCCGATGCAACTACTTTGGTTTTTTCTTTTGTAGGAATGAAAAGACAAGAAGTGGAAATTGGTGGACGTACGACAATAAACGTTACTTTAGAGAATGAAGATGTTGGATTAGAAGAAGTAGTAGTAACTGCACTTGGTGTTTCTAGAGAAAAAAGAGCACTGGGATATGGTATGCAAGAAGTTAATGGCAGTCAATTAGAAAATGCCGGCACCGATGATGTGGTGAAAGCATTATCTGCAAAAACAGCTGGTGTTAGTATAACAAGTGCATCTGGTTCTGCAGGGGCAGCTGCTTATATAACAATTCGTGGAGCAGCCTCTATTTCAGGCAACAATCAGCCTTTATTCATTGTCGATGGACAGCCTATTGAATCGACAGGAGGTAATAGTGGTGTTGCAGGAGTTCAATCATCCAGTAGAAGTATTGATTTAAACCCTGCCGACATAGAATCTGTTTCTGTATTGAAAGGTGGTGCTGCAACAGCATTGTACGGTGTTCGTGCGGCTAATGGTGTGATTTTGATTACAACAAAAAGAGGGAAAAAAAATGAAAAATTAAGTATTAATTTTTCATCAACTTATGGATTAAACAAAGTATCTAAGCTACCTGGTGTTCAAACCGAGTTTGCGCAAGGCTCTGGAGGTGTATGGGGCAGTGGTTCTGCTACTTCATGGGGACCGAGAATTGACCAATCAGCTTATTCAAAAAATCCGGCAGTTTGGACTTTTCCTGAATATGATGTTTACGGAGCTATCGTACCGGCAGGAGACCCACTAGCAGATTCAGGCCCGGTTACTGCATTTGACAAATACGATTTTTTCCAAACAGGTAATTTATTTGACAACAACCTGAGTATTTCAAGTGGTAATGAAAAAACTTCATACTATTTCTCAATTGGTAATCGCTCTGAAACTGGTGTTGTACCAAACAATGAGTTTTCAAGAACTACTGTTCGTGTAAATGCAGACAGCCAATTAAATGCCAAATGGAAAACCGGAGCACGTGCTAATTACATTTTTTCAAACGGTAATTTTATTCAAAAGGGATCAAATACGTCTGGTGTAATGCTTGGCTTATTACGTACTCCACCTTCGTTTGACAATGCAGCCGGATATGAATTAGAAGATGGAAGTCAAAGATCATACAGGCATGGAGGAGGCTATGATAACCCTTATTGGACTGCCAATAAGAACTATTACAAGGATAGAGTAAACCGCTTAATAGGTAGTGTTTATGTTGACTATACAGCCTTTGATTGGTTAGGATTTTCTTATAATGTGGGAATTGATACATATTCTCAATATTATACAGATTTAATTGCCATTGGATCTAACACAAATAAAAAAGGTAGTATTTATGAATCAGCAAATTATAGTAATATCTTTAACGCTGACTTTTTAATAAAAATGAATAAAACTTTTGGAGATATTACAACCAATCTTAGCATTGGTAACAACATGCGTAGAGACTATTTTCGGTATGTTGATGGTTATACTGATGGTGGTTTAATTATCCCTGGTTTTGATCAAGTTAGTAACACTTCCTCTCAAAAGGTAAATGAGTATAAAAGAGAATTAAGAACAGCAGCCTATTTTGCTGAATTTACAGGTTCTTATAAAGATATGCTTTATATTGGCGCAACTGCTAGATATGAGTGGTCTACGTCAATGCCCAAAGAAAATATTGCAGCATTTTATCCTTCGGTAAATATTGGTTTTGTGTTTACTGAATTACCTCTATTTAATAATAATAGCATTTTAAGCTTTGGTAAGTTAAGGGCATCATATGCAAAAACTGCAAATATAGCCGGTGCATATGCCACGATAACAAATTATACCGGAGCTGGTGTTGACGATGGATGGACAAATGGCTTTAATTTTCCGGCATTTGGAGTTTCAGGGTTTACATTAGGCAATACTTTGTTTAGTTCTAATTTGGTTCATGAAAACATGACTTCAACAGAAGTTGGTGGTGAATTCAGACTTTTGAATAATCGCATTGGTATTGATGTAAGCTATTATTTCAATGACAATACAGACTTATTGTTATCTGTTCCTATTGCTTCATCTACCGGTTATACAAATATGTACACAAATGCTGCTCATATGATTACTGAAGGATTTGAATTAACTCTTACAGCTTCGCCTGTACGTGGAGCTTCTTTCTCATGGGATATTATTGCAAACTTCACTAAAGAAAGAAACATTGTTAAAGGACTTGCCGATGGTATTGACAACATCTTCTTAAGTGGTTTTACAGATCCCCAAATTAGAGCGGTTGCCGGTCAGGATTACAGAACAATTTATGGTTTTGATTGGTATCGTGATGCTAACGGAAACGTATTGATAAACGATGACCCAACTGATGGATATAGAGATGGATATCCAATGACAAATACAGATCAAGGCATGGTTCCATTAGGCACTGTTAACCCTGATTGGACAGCAAATATTACCAATACACTAAGTTATAAAGGAATTTCTTTATCATTCTTATTTGACTTTAAATACGGTGGTAAAATGTACAACGGTACCCGTTATGCGATGAACTATTTTGGCGTTTCAGCCGAAACAGCAAATCGTGAAGTAACTTATAATCCTGACGGTACTATTGATTATGCCAATACTCCTGCTGAGAATGTAGTAGTAATGGATGGCGTTTTAGGACATATTGATGCTGATGGAAATATCGTAACAGGTGGAGTAGAGAACAATGTTCCTGTTGTATTAGACCAAACATGGTATCAAGGCTTTGGTAGTAATTTTGGAGATGGTGCTACTTCTGCAGCTGTTGAAGATGCCAGTTGGATAAGACTTAGAGAAGTTACTTTATCGTATAATTTTGGTTCTTTAATTGGTGATGTAAAATGGTTACGTAGCCTTAATGTTTTCTTTACAGGAACCAACCTTTGGTTAAGTACACCTTACCGAGGAATAGATCCTGAAACTAGTTTAGTTGGTGCAGCGAATGGTCTTGGAATGGATTATTTCAATATGCCTGGTAAAAAAAGCTATCAGTTTGGTTTACGTGTTGGTTTTTAATTTGATGGTTTAATTTTTTAATAAAAAAAATATGAAAATAAATAAATTATTAAAGCTGAATTTGGCTTTTATACTTTTTTTCGCAGTGCTTTTCAGTTCTTGTGAAAAATGGATTGATACGGATATTAATATAAGTCCGAATGATCCGAATGATGTTCCGATGAAATTATTAATACCTTCGATACAAGCTAATATGGCCTTTTCATTAGAAGGTAATGATATAGTAAGACCCACAAATATTTGGTTACAGTATTATAATGGATGGGCACGTCAGTCTTTTTCTCAGGCTCGTTATGTATTTAAGCCTTCTGATATTAATAACCTTTGGAGTACAATTTATAGTAGTATAATAATGGATATTCACCAGGTATTAATAAAAGCAGAAGAGACAAAGTCTCCATATTATGAGGGAGTAGCTAAAGTATGCCTGGCATTTACATTGGGAACAGCTACGGATGTTTGGGGTGATATTCCTTATTCTGAATCTATGCAAGGGGATTTAAATCTTAGTCCGAAATATGATACACAAGCTGAGATTTATGCAGACATTCAGACTATTTTAGATGAAGCTATTACTGCCTTAAGCAAGCCTGAAAGTGAGAACGTTGTACAATTAGAGAACGATTTAATCTATAATGGTGATCTTTCAAAATGGATAAAAGCAGCATATTCACTTAAAGCGAGATATGCACTTAATCTTTCAAAGGTTAATGGAAATCAGGCGTATACTGATGCTTTGGCTTATGCTGCAAATGGATTCACCAGTAATGCTGACAATTTTGCTTTTAAGTTTGACGAAACTTCTAACAGCCCACTATACATGTTTATGGACGATAGAGGAGATATAAATATGGCATCGACTTTCATAAATATGTTAAAAGCTGACGGTGATGAACGAATTTTTGTATATTCAAGTGATGGATCAAGTTCAGTAGGTTCAGAGCCCGGCACCGATGTTAATGATGGAATAGCTAAACCTGGCGATTATGCAGCGGCTAAAGATGCTTCATCTTTTTTTATGACCTATGCAGAATTAAAGTTTATTCAAGCTGAAGCTTTGCTTGCAACAGGGGATGCAACGAATGCTTACACTGCTTATCTGGATGGTGCTGTTGCTTCAAACCTTAGCGCACTATCAGTAGATCCATCTTACGACGGATTAACAGAAACTGATATTCAAAGCTGGACATGGTACACGGTAATATCTGTTGGAGCAAATAACTTAACCTTGGAATTGATTATGCGTCAAAAATATATTGCCGGATTTAACACTGTTCAACCATATGTTGATTATAGAAGAACAGGCTACCCTGTACTCACAAGAGCAACAGGAGCTACCAACGACATTCCTGTTCGCTTTCCATATGCACAGTCTGAATTAGATTATAATGCAAATGTTCCTCAAAATGTTTCATTATATGATAAATTATGGTGGGATAAAGATTAATTAATTAGTTAAAATTTGTAAATATGAAAAAAATTAATATAATAGGAATCTTATTGCTCTCTTTCGTGATTATTTTTTCGTCATGCGAAGAAGAGACAAGACCTTATAGTAATTTGGAAGGGAAAACCTTATCGAATGGAGTTGTGCGTATTGGGTTTTTAAACCAAACTATTAAAATGGTTGCAGAAGCTGACGATGGTTCTAAACCGGATTATACTACACAAATGTATGTTACCCTGTTCGGTCCACCGGCAACATCTGATATTACTGTAAATTTTGAAATTGATACTGCTACTAGTACGGCCAAACTTGGCACACATTTTACTTTATCAGCAAATCAATTTGTTATTAAAAAAGGAACAAACTCTGGCAGTATTGATATAACTCTGATTAATAGTGCCTTAGAACTTGATTCCTTAACTCCGTTTAATTATCATTTAACAAGTGCCGGTGATTATAAAATTGACAGTTTAGCAAAAAAAACTACTGTATATCTATATAAAAATTGTGCACTTGATTTAGATAAATTTAATGGTGATTTTGATTTAAGTATTGATGGATCACTAAGTTCAACTGTAAAAGTTGAAACTGATCCTGATGCTACCAATGGTATTATTATTTCTGGTCCAATATGGTATAGTACATCCGATACTCTTAAATTGGCTATTAATCCGGATGACGGTACAGTTACAGGAGAAGATTATTTCATCTATAATGGTAACGCCTATGGCTCTTATGGACGAATTCGATTTGAAGATATTAATGGTGGTATGGTTACAAATAACTGTACTCCTGACTTTGAGTTCAAAGCTACTCCAACGCTTCCTGATTCAGGATTTTGGTGGGGAGGTGAGTTTACTTTCTCTCTTACAAAAGTGGGAAAAAAAGTTTCAGAACAACCTTCTCCATTAATTCGAAAACCTTTTGAACGGTAGTAATTATATAAAAAAGCAGGCATGAGCCTGCTTTTTTATCTACTAAAAAACAAGATTATGTATTACTCTCCAATATATTTATCTCTTCCTGAAATAATTCTACCCACAAAACAATACACTAATGAAGAAATTGTAAAAAGGTATATGGAAATTTCAGAGGAAAAGAATCAGAATGGAAGAAAATTGCAATGGGGATTAACTTTGTATTTAAATATTGCGATACACAGAAACGATTTTATAGAAATACAGAAGACAAATCACCTATAAAATATGCTATTGATGTATCAAATAATCTTTTAAGGAGGTATGAAATACCCACTGATGAAATAGGACTTATAATATATGGAGGCATTTATAGAGATTATTTTGAACCGGCTACAGCTATGGAAATTGCTTCGGGTATTGGAATAAAGAATGTTGCAGCTTTCGATGTAACAAATGCATGTGCAGGGCTATTACAGTCTGTAATGGTAGCAGCATCTTTAATGCAATCAAATTCTGATATTAAATATGCCTTGTGTTGTACTACAGATTTTCCTGATGAAGCAATTGACTATAATATCCAGACATTTTCTGATTTGTCAATAAAATCAGCCGGATTAACCTTAGGAAGTGCTGCTTCGGCATGGCTTTTGGGCAGAGAAATATTTAATGGAGGTTCCGCTTTATTAAAAGAGTTTGTAAATACATCAATCCCTCATGCTCACAGTTTTTGTAGAGTTCCAGTTGTTGGTAAAAAATTTGAATCGCTAAGTTCTGATATATTTGATATGGGAATAGAATATATGCCAAAAGAGATACATGCTATATCGAAATTACTTGGCTGGGATATTGCTGATATAGACCTGGCACTAGTGCATCAGCCCGGTGCCAAAATAATAGAAAACGTATGTAATAAAATTGGAATCTCCTTAAATAAAACTCCCATCATTCATCATTTATACGGAAATACCGTTAATTCAAGTGTACCTATGGTAATGGATTTTGTTAGTAAAACAAGGTCTTTTAAAGATGGAGATAAAATAATTTTTAACAGTGCTGCGGCAGGCTTTACAATGGTAACAGGAGCAGCAATTTGGAAAGAGGGTAAATAAAAAATGATTTATGATAAAAGAACTCTGGAAAGCACCTTTGTCTATATGGAAATATTTTCTAATCTTAACAGTAAGATTTTATCTGAATATTTTGTTTTTTTTAGGAAGTACATTAGACAGATTATTTTACCCATCTCCTAAGAGAAAAATTGAATCACCAGTATTTATTATTGGACACCCAAGAAGTGGAACCACTTTCCTTCACAGGTATCTAATGGATAGTATTAATGAGTTAGATGGTATTTTGTTGTGGCAATTAATGTTTCCATTCATTTCTTTACGTAAAATCTTTAAACCTTTTATCAAAAATATAGATAAACATTTATCTTCACAGCTATATAATCCTGTTATTCATAAAACAGGATTGCTAAAAGGAGAAACTGATGATATAGCACTATTTTTTAAATCATTTGATGGATTATTTTTTTGGTTGTATTTTAAAGCTTTTAAAGAATACATTTCAACTTCTTTACTCAAACAAGATCTAATAAATGCATCAAAATTGGATAAAATGATAGAACATATTGATGTTATTTATATGAAATCATTATCTTTAAGTGAGAATAAAAAGAATAGAATGCTATCTAAATCTTTTTCTTTGATTTTAAATATTGATTTAATACTTAAAAAGTTTCCTGATGCAAAGATAATTATTCTTATTAGAGATCCTTTGGAGACAATACCTTCAAGCATGTCATTAGCCAATAGTATTCTACAAAAAATATATAATCTCAAAACAATTAAAAAAGATGTATTGGATCAATATTGGTCTAACCCCCTATAAATTG
>Ga0256840_1002868_pt1 | contig 14684 bp, 12 predicted proteins | sample 355202metaG_FD_185969 | JGI IMG/M metagenome (GOLD analysis project Ga0256840, IMG submission 185969) | Hydrothermal vent microbial communities from Mid Atlantic Ridge, Atlantic Ocean - 355-202 | ecosystem: Environmental > Aquatic > Marine > Hydrothermal vents | place: Atlantic Ocean: Mid...
TATCGACATTTGCTTCTGGTGAACTTCTATCTGTTCTATCTATTCCGTAAGTAGAGAAACCATCACTATATTTGAGTAAATTAATAATAAATAACTTGGCTGTTATCTTTGCTTCTTGTTTTGTGATTTTAGTTATTTTTTTCATTTTAGTGTCCTTCTATATAGTCACAATAGATATTATATAAAAATATCTCTGTATTGAATTTAGTTCCATCACCAATCCACTCATCCCAATTTTCCCTATAATCTTTCTCTTCTTCACGAAGAAAAAGCTCTATGCCCTCATCGGCAACTATATCTACTCTATTTCTTTTTTTTAAAACTTCTCTAAGTGTCTCTTTATGCTCTTTTAAAAACTTTGCTTTTAATTTTTTTGCTAACATTTTACTTCTCTACCTTTTTTTATTCACAATTTCTGATAATTTATCAAAAGATTTCTTTGATTTTTCAAATAATGATCCTGCACTCATAAGAGGAATATCCCTAAAAGTTTTCCTTTTTGCTTTTCTTAAATTTTCTCTTTTAGTCCATGCTAAATTAACTAACTTTTTGTACCTATTATCATTCCTATATCCGTCTACTATGAGAGTATCTGCATACTCTCTTCTTATTTTCTTTGCTTTATTTATCGTTTTTGTAAGTGTACCTTTTTTCCCAGAAATTGAGTTCTTTAATTTTCTTTTTCTGTCATCATTATCATAGATTTCAAAATATTTACTACTAATAGTATAGTAGTGTTCTCCAGTTTTTTCTAATTCTAATGTTCCTATATAATAGATATTTTTATCTTTTTCATTATATTCTAAATATTTAGCTAATCTCTTAACGGCCTTTTTATGCTTCTCAAAATCACAATTTATTTTTTTGGAGTATATAGTTTCCCCCATATCAGTAAAATGGCTATCTTTTTTCATTTTCTTTATTACTGCTTGAGTAGGAACATATTTTAATAAATTATTCTCTTTGGTTTCATAATACTTGCATAGTCTACTTAATGCATTCATTTTGCAATACTCATCTCTTTTTATTACTTTTGAGAACATAACACGGTTATTGTCTCTTGATGAATTATATCTTACTATACTTACCTCATTTACACATATTGACATATTACTACTCCTTTATACGCATACAAAAAACCAAATTCTTTTTAATAAATCATTCAATCTTAAAATCAACTTAAACACCCTCTAAAAACATAACATACTAGATAGTATGTTATGTTTATAATAGATACTAAACCATCAATCTAAACAATATCATTGCTTATATGGACTATAAGTTATGTTATGTTTATGTAATTATATAACAATAAATAGCTTTAGTCAATGCTATTTAGCATAAATCTTAATAAATAATATGTTTTATATTTTATCTTGATTTATAACATATTATATTGTATAATTGCAGTAAGCGAACAAAAAAGAGGTTTATTTCTTTATCTTAATGTTTATACATTTAATAAAGTAAATTAAATAGTTTTTATAAAAAAAGAAAGGATAATACAATGGATCAAGGAGTAAATAAAGAATTATTAGAAACTCATAGTAATTCTCAGGAAGTGAAGTTAAGTGAAGCATTAGAAGATATTCACAAGACAAATGGTAAAAAAATAGATATGACTAATAAGCGTATAGATTTTGACAGAAAAGCATTAAAAAGGTTAGAAACAATGCTACCTATATATAAAGAAGAGATAAAGAATGCAAATACAAGTGAACTGTATAGTTATGTTGTAAGGAAAGCAATAGATAGTTTATTTGAAAGTGACTTTAAAAAGAAGCTAGAAGAGCTGTAAATATGAGTATGGAGACTAAAAACTCAAATGAGTATTCTAGCAAAATGATTGAAGCATTTATAGGTAAAGCAGAAAAAACTGCTTGGTATCAAAATGCTTTTTCAAAATATAATATAAATGGCATCGACACAATGCAATGGAATTGGAGTTGGTGGGCTTTTTTTATGGGTTGGGGTTTTCTACTTTATCGTAAACAATATGGAGCTGCTGCAATATTGTTCATTGCGACAATTATTATATCTGCGGCTATACCTTTTTTGGGTTGGCTTATTGTATCTATTGTTTCAGGGGGATATTCTACATATTTTATTTACAGAGGATACAAGAACAAACTCAACGAAGTTGAAAACAGCATTGAAGACGAAGAGAAAAGAATTGAAACTATGTCAATAATTGGTGGCTACCACTCATGGGTTATTTGGATGTATGTGATTTTTAACATTTTAATATTTCTTATTTTCATTGTGTATTTTTCATTGTTTGTTGCTATGGCCCCATATTAATTGTAGTATAGAATATCGATAAAGAGAAATCAGTAGAGCTGATTACTCTCCCCACCGCCTCTAAAGGCGATGTCTCCGAATAAAGGAAAGAGATGAAAACCTTAACAGACACTGTAAAAAGAGTAATTTTTTATAGTGATAAAACAAACTATATAGTACTAAAAACATCTAATGGCTCCACTCTTTCTGGAGTATATGAAAATGGAGACTTAAGTGATGTCAATATAACCGTAACAGGCGACTGGAAAAACCATAAAACTTATGGTAATCAATTCTGTTTCACTTCATTAGAAATTGCAGAAGATCCTCTTTTTTACTTTCTTTCAAAAGTAGTTAAAGGAATTGGTCCAAAATTAGCAAAAGAAATTATCAATAAATTTGGCTCCAAAAAAACAGAACAAATATTAAATGAAAATCCAACAATGCTGAGACTGGTTAAAGGCATAAAAAAACAAAAAATAGAAAAGATTAAAAAAAGCTGGGCTGAATTTAAACATATCAAAGAGGTTACAGAGTTTTTAACTCCTTACGGAGTTACCTCTACTATGGTATTAAAAATATTTAATCATTTTCAAGAAAAAATGGAAAAATTAAATTTTAATTTAGTCAATGAAATCAAAAATAACATATATGTTCTTACTCAAGTACAAGGTATTGGTTTTAAAAAAGCTGATGAAATAGCTTTATCCAGTGGAATAGACCCATTCGATAAAAACAGAATTGAAGCTTGTATAGAGTTTATTATCTTTGACTACACTAAAAATGAGGGAAATAGCTGTATAGATGCCGAGCTATTAAAAGACATGGTAATAGAAGAGACAGCTATAAGAGAAGTAAACAATAAAACAATAAAATTAGATGGACTACTAGTCTATCAATCCATATCAAAAATGGTTGTAGATAAGACTATTGCTGCTCTTGACGAAACTACAGTAACATTACCTTTTTTAGAATTTGCAGAAGAAAATATACTGAGCATTTTAAGTAAAAAAAGTAATTATAAGAGTGGACTAGAAATAACTTCTTGTCTTCATGAGTATATAGCTGAAAAAGAGAAAGAGCTAGGCTTTTCCTTTTCAGATGACCAAAAAGAAGCAATAGTGAAAGTAAATGAAGATAAAAAAGCTTTTATTCTATATGGGTATGCAGGTACTGGAAAATCAACAATTTCAAAAGCAATTTTAGATTTGCTTTCAAAACAATATTATCACGATAAAATACTCTGTTGTGCTTTATCTGGAATAGCTAGTGATAGAATTAGGAAAACTACTGGATATGAAGCTGCAACAATACAATCTCTATTGGTTAAATATAAAGCAACTGGTGAGCCATTAGATTGTGATGTGCTTCTAATAGATGAAGCATCAATGGTAAATAGTGAAATAATGTATAGAATAATTAAAGCAGTTCCAGAAAAAGCTGTTATTATTTTAGTGGGGGATCCAGCCCAGCTACCCCCAATTGGAGCAGGGAATCCTTTTTCTGATTTAATTGATAGTAGACAAATAGCAGCTGTTGAACTAACGCAAATATATAGACAAAGTGAAGATAGTGTAATTACGCTATTTGCTAATCAGATAAGGGAAGCTTGTATCCCTGATGGTTTTTTAAATAATAATTATTCAGATTGGTCTTTCAGAGAGATAAACATAAAAGATTTTTGGGGACTAAAAATGCAAGTTAAAAATGGTGAATTGCCAAAGAAAGTTCTTGAGGAGGTAAGAACAATAAATAATACAAAAATATTAAATGAAATAACAAATATTGCAATAACCTATTCAAGGCAACTTCAAACATTTCTATATGATAAAAAACTTGATCAGTATATAACATCTTTTCAAATTATAGCTCCTATGAAAGCTGGCATATTAGGTGTTGAAAATATAAATAAAGTTATTCAGTCTACAATTAATCCAAGAAATGATAAAAAATATCTTGTCGACTTTAAGCTGTTCAAGATAAAGCTTTATGATAAAGTTATACATGTAGTTAATAGATTTATGCAATGCAATAGTTCTGATGCATTTAAAAATGGAAGAGAGATGAACAAAAGAAAGATTTTCAATGGAATGCTAGGAGTCGTTTTCAAAATAGATCATGAGGACAGATTAATACATATATATTATCCAAATGATGATTTGGTTGTTGAATATAGTTTTGAGGAAGCCAAAGAGATAATAAAGCTTGCGTATGCATTAACAAGCCACAAAACACAAGGTAGCCAATTTGCTACAGTTGTTATCCCTATGACATTTAGTCACTATGTAATGAGTAATGTAAAATTATTGTATACAGCAATTACTAGAGCAGAAGATAAGCTTATTTTAGTTGGTGAAAAAGATGCTTTTAAAACAGGGTGCAAGAGGGTGGATGTGGTTACTAGGGACACTATCATAAAGAGAAAGATAGAAAAAAAAGAAGAATCTAAATTAAAGGTAATTTGAAGTGAAACCAGAAGAAGCAAAGGAAATTATTAAGTCACTAGGATTGTCTGGTGTACAGTTTTCTGAAATAATGAACAAAAACAAAAACTATGTAACAGATTTTAATCGCTATGGAGTACCTAGAAATATTGCTATTATTTTGGGTTTATGTGAAGAACTTTTAAATAAAAATACATCTGAAGAAGATATTTTAAATATTTTAATAAAACAAGGGAAACCCCTTGATAAATATTTAAAATATGATATAATTATACCAACAAAACAAAAAGGAGAGATGAAATGAGAAACTTAATTTTGAGTGTAATGGTTGGAGCAATAGTGCTTCTGTTTAGTGGTTGTGCAAAAAATTCTACCCCTCAACCACTAAAAGTAGATTTAGGTTTAAAAAAAGACAATATGAAAATATATGTAGATAATACTCTTGATATAGATAAACAAAAGAGAGTTAGGGATGCATTTGTATATGCTATTGACAAGATGATTAATAATAATAAATTTAAACTTGTTAAAACAAAAGGTTATATAGGTGAAGGTGATTGGAATTTAGTTAAATTAAGAAGGGACAGAGATATAACATATGATGGAAAATTTTTCAGAGGAAAACCTGATAAAAATGTTAATATATATGAATTTGATCATTTTCACTATGTAAATTTATATAATTTTATCTTTGATAGAGAACATAAATTAAAAGGTGACTACTTTGATTCTGTTGAATATTATAAGACAGTACCACATTATACTCTAAAAAAGATTGATAATACAGCATTTGAAGTAAAAGGTTTTAAAACCAAAAAAGAAGCGATTGATATATATCTTCAAATTCTAAGATTTTCTAAAGAAAATGAACATTTTGGTAGTTCAGCTTTTAAAGAATATGTAAGGGAGTATATGAAAAAAACAGATATAGGAGTTGATTGGACAACTGATTTATATTATAAAAATATATTAAGATATGATCCATATGAGTTGGCTGTCAATAAGAGGCTTATTTTAAAGCCTACAATATTAGAGGCTAGTAAAAAATATCAGCTCGAATCACTTTTAGAACAAAATTACTATACGGTTGTTAGTGAGCCAAAATACGCAAATGTAATTATTTCTGTTCAAAATTTAGCTTTTGGCGAAACCAGAAGCATAGGTGCTAACTCAAAAATAATTTCTAATAGAATAAAAAATCGAGATATTAAAATGATCAATCCAAATGCAACAGGGGAGTATGGATTGGCAACAGCAAACTTTTCCTCAATGAATACTTCAGCAGGAAATACAATGGCTGGAGTATCTGCCGCACTTGGGATTATAAGTTTATTTGATACAAGTAAATATGATGTTACATCTGTAGATTTTGTGAGCATATTTATTAATGGGGAAAATGTATATAATACAATAGTAACTCCTAAGCGCTACAGGATAAAACATTCATTTAAAAATTTAAGATATGGAATAGGCATTCGCATTAGCATGCTAAACCATGCATCTGCTCTAGAAATTTTAAAATTATTAAAGTAGTTTTAATTATGCATAATGGGAAGAGCACTATTCTTCCCATTAACTATGAGGAACATGGCGAATCTAAAAATATATCATTTCACCTCACAAACCTTATTAGGAATTGCCAAAGAGTTAATGGCTTGATTAGCAGCTCCTTGAAAGTCAAAATCTACAACACCATTATTTCTAATAGCAGCTTCAAACTCATTATATTTACTTGCTGGAAAGCAATGATCACGATATGCTTGTTCTCCCTCTAAGCATTTTCTGAAAGATATGTTCTTTAAATCATTAATTGTAATATCATTACAAGAATCCCACATTGCAGGGTCATTTGGAGGGTACATTTGCTCTTTTAATCCCTCAGCAAATATTCTTGTAGAAATTTGGTCATAACAACAATATTCGTGCTTGTCTCTCATGCAACTTCCCCAAAACCATTTTGCTGCACAACTACTTTTGATATAGTGACATTGATCAAAGTTTAAAAATCTATTTGTTTTAAGTTGGATTAAACCCCATTGTGAAGCGATATCTGTATCATGACAAGCATCTCCACTCTCAAGTGAAGTAATAATATCAATAACCAATGAGACTACCAGTCCATATATGATTTTTAGTTTATTAAATGCTAAATCCCAAAAATAAGGATAATAAATAGCTATTGAAATATTTTTATATTGTTTTTAGGATGTAATTTACTATATAATAACAACATAAAACTTATTTAAAATACATATATTCATAATTATAATAATTAATGGCATATTGTTTAATTTTAAGTAAAAATACTATTTTTTGCATTATAGACTTGTAGTATAATTAAAATACTTTATTTGGTAATTAAGATTTTACTATTATGTATTGAACTGTAGCTTATTATAAAACTGACACCTATCCTACAATATAGCCCGAATTTTACTCTCTTCATTGCTTTTAGCGTATGTGGTGGCAGTAAGCGTAATAGATGCATGACCTAATAGTTCAGATATAGTCGAAAGATTAATATTTTTAGCCACTAATTGTCTTGCAAATGTATGTCTTAGTATATGCACCCCTTTTTTATCAATAAGTGCTTTTTTCATCTTATTTGAAATAACATTATATAGCCCTACTCTAGTCATGCGTTTTTTTCTATTTGTAATTGCTAAGTAATCCGTTAAATAGTGTTGTGATAGTAAAAAGTTTAATTCATTACTAATTTTATTCTCTGCAATATACACAAATCTCTCTTTGTCACCTTTACCAAGTATTTTGATTTTATAAACTTTTTTGTCTTCTAGTAGTGTTAAGTCTGATAGTTGTATATTAAGCATCTCACTAGCTCTAATACCAGTAAACAGAATTATTTTAATAAGTAAGGCATCTCTATTTTTATTAAAAGAAGTTAATCTCTTTTCTAGCCTGGAAAGAAGTTTGGATATTTCCACTTCATTAAGTGCCTCGACTTCCACACTATCTTTTTTAATAGTAAGCTTTTTAAATAGAAGTTCAAAAAATCCATTTAAATTTTCAATTTCATCAATATAGATAAAAAAAGATTTTATTACAGTTAAGTATAGTATTTTTGTAGAATTAGCACTTTTTTCATCCTGATTCACAAAATTTAGTATAACTTCTCTATTTATGTCTTTAAGTACATCAATGTCTTTTAAATCAAGAATATACTCATAAAATGAGTTTAAAATATTCTTATATGTTAATATTGTATTTATTGAGCTATTTAAGAGTTTTTTCTGTTTTAGATAAGATATTGTGTGATTATCCAATTTAGATAGTAGAGATTCATTGCCCATATTGCTTCCTTTGAAAGATATTTCACTTTCTATATACAAGATATAATATAAATATTATGATATAATACAATACTTTAAATAACCAAGTCAAGGGACTTAGTTATTTTAGATAAATTGTACAATATACATGTAATAATAGGATAATACAAATAGATGATAGTAGAGCTTGAAGATGGAATGTTTGATATTTATGTTAAGTTAAAAGATATTGTTGTTTCTCCTGCTAATTTTAAAATATGGATAAAGTTTTTAAAAGATAATCGTAATTTAAAGTATTTAACTTTGAAACGATATGCACATGCCATAAATAAGTTTATTACATGGACATTACACAAACCAAGAGAAGCAGAAGAGAGTCTTTTAGATTATTTACTTCGCTATCGTAAGGATTTTCTTTTAGAGCGTAATTCAATTATTGTAAAAGATAAATATGATAATGGAGAAATCAGTTTTACGATTGAGCGTATTATACTAACCAATTCCACAAAATCATTCAATTCCATTAATCTAGAAATGGGTATTATTGAAAGCTACTTTACCTTTTTAAAAGAGATAGGAGCATCTAGTGATTCTTTGCAAAGCGATGAGATAGATTGGTTGTATGAAAAAAACAAAAGTTCTTCTAGTGTACATTCAGGGTATGGTTTAGCAATGCGCGACTCACTATTAGAAATTTATGGAAAGAAAAAATCTATTCTTAGACCATTAAAAACAAATAATAGTGGAAATGAAGACAAATTCTTCCCTTTTCATTTTTTTTATGAATTGCTTGATATGTCTGATTCGCAAGAAAAACTTTTATATCTTCTTTGTGGAGGTGCAGGTGCAAGAGTTGGACAGGCACTCTCTTTAACATGGTTGGATATAGATTATGAAAATAAAGAAGTGTATTTAATTGATCCAAGAAGTGATATGTATTCTCCATTGCTTGAGATACCTCGTATATCACTTTTGAAGGAACGCTATAATATAAATCCAAATACCGATAAACCTCATGTAGATATAGCTTTTAAATATCCAATTCCACTTGAATATGGACCACTTACTTTTATAACACATTATCTGGAATCAGAAGTATTCAAAACCTTTCGTTACATAGTCCAAATACCTGAATATGTAGCAAAACATCCTTTTGTCTTCACAACATCTACTGGGAATAGACTCTCTGTGGTGCAGGCTAATAGATTATTTAACAAACGACTTAAGCAATTAAAAGAAAAATATCCTTTAAATCCAGAAGATGAAAACTATTTTCATACCAAACAATTACACAAAGCTAAAGGGATTCATTCTCTGCGTCACATGTTTGCTGTAGCTATAGCTGACATTGGTTTATCTGTTCCAGAAATAGGTATAGATACGGCAAGAGCACTCACGCAAAATATGCTTGGACACAAAAATCCAGCTTCTACAGAAGTTTATTTTAAAGTTGCGAATCTTGCAAAAAAATACTATAAAAGTATTATTAAAGAGATTGAGGATGGGAATAAGCCAGCTATTGCACAACTTATAGAATATATGAGTCTCAGACAAACAAAAAAAGGAAACTATCATTATGGAAAAAAATAAAAAATCAAACATAGAATACTTTCTTGATGAAGCAAAAGAACAAAGGTTGAAACTACTCAAAAAAACATGCGAGCATATGCTTCGTAAAAATATTAAAATAACACCAACCGCTGTTGCAGACCATATGCTCAATTCAGCAACTAAAAATGAACAAAAATATATATTGAAAAAAGATGCATTGCGACTTAAACACTTAAGGTGGCGATCTATAATTGATGAATATGAAAAGATGCGCCTTTCAAATCCTATTAATATTCAAAATAAAAAAATTGATGTTAAATTTGCTGATCAAAGACTTTCACAACAAAATTTACTTCTAAGAGAAAAGGTAACAGAACTTTCAGAAGAGGTGACAATCTTAAAAGCTGCACTTCGCCGAAAAAATATTACACAAAATAAACCTACCTCTCAAGACATTTCAAGTGAGATTAACATGGTGCCCGTAGAGGATGAAACAGATTATAAAAACATACTTAGTGGTGTAATTCTACAGTTAATTCGTAATACTCATCTAACAGAATTAGATGAGCAAGGTAATTTGAAGGTATTTGGTAAAGATGGCAAAATTATGTTGCTTACATCTAAAATAATGAAAAAGTTGAATATTTATGGTTAAAAAAAATCAGTATTTTCTCAAGTATAAAAATGATATCATTTATAAGCTCAATGACTATTGTAATAAACATGTAGTACGAGAGATGGAAAGTGAAGAAATTGTATCATTTATTAGGAATAATTTCTCATTGCATGCAACAGATTTAGATGAAACTGTAATTAAAAATATAAGAGAAGCCATACCTATTTTAAAGACTCAAAAATATAAAAAAAGACCAGCTTTAGCAGGGGCGGCTTTGTATGAAAAATTATTTGGTATTGTTGCAGTAATATCTAATACAAAAGGAATTTATGATTTTAACGATCAATGGTGTAAAGAGCAATTTTTAGAATATATGATCACTGATAAAGATCTGACATATACACATTTTAAAGAGTTTATGTATGGATTTATGTTCATAATTGAAATAGGAAAAATACAAGAAGATAATACATATACTGTTCATTTCGGGTCTAAGGATTTTTTTATTTCGCCTGAAACTACTTATAAATTTAATTTTTCAAAAACTTTAATAAATGATATTGCATCGGTACTATTTAAACATGCAGCAATTAATAATGAAATTAGCAAAGAAGACTTTCAAAAATATCTTCATTTTTTTCCCAATAAAATAACACCCAATCCTTTAGAAATAGTAGCCAGTTTGAAAAAAAATTACAATGTGACAGTGATAGGTGATTATCTATATATGAAAGGGGAAGAAAACTCTATAAAAAATTTATCATTTGAAAATATAGATAAGTTTAAAAAAAGATTACGATCATATAATCGTAATCTTTATACAATTGAAATACTTGATATATTCGCAGATGTTTTTGGCTTTGTGCCAATTAGCATTCGTAATGATGATATTTATGAGCTAATTAAAATAACAGAGAGCTTTGCAAATAAGATTGTCATAAATAGTAACTACCCTGGTGATGTGCAAGCCATAGAAATGATACCTAAAATAGCAAAAATGATTTTTAGATATTTATCTTCAAATGGAGTAAGAGCAATATATCCATCACTTTTATCAAAATATTTTGCATTGTTAAGTTTTTCAGTTAATACAGAAAATTTAAAAAATTTACATCATATATCAAAAGAAATGGGTATTGTTTTTTATAAAACAGAAGAAGAATATATAGACTATATGCTTAGTAGATTTATTAATGAACATGAGAATATTTACCTTTTAAAAGATTCAATTCTTATGCCATGGTATAAAGAGCAATTGGCACCAGAATCTTTGCTTGTAGGCAAGTATATTCCTTTAATGAATTATACAAACCTAAAAAAACGACTTATTAGCCAATTGAATATTCCTTATGAAATAGATAATTGTAGTGAAAATAAACAATTCGAGCAATTAATTCAACAAGCATTAAATTTACAAGCTGATACAGGATGCAAGATAGAGTATGTTGAGAATTTTACTTCAACTTTTAATATATCAAAAAATATACTTTACTTGAAATCTGATATTGATAAACAATTCAATAATCTTTGGGAGAGCTATTTTGAATGGGTTACAGACACCTTAAATGAGATAGAATCGTTAGAGCTTTTATTTGTTACGAACAATAAAAGACATTACTTTTATGATCTGTACAAAAGTTTTTTTATCGCAGATGAACAATATAAAAAATTCAATTTTGATACATTGTTAAAAATTTTAGAAATATCAAATGCTAAAACTGAACCACAAATACAGCAGGTTATATATGGATTTTTTCTTTATTTGAGTAATTTAGGCATTGCACAACTGCCACTAGAAATAACTTTATGTCTAACAAAATATTCTTTTCAAGTTGATATATGGTTAAACAAAAACCCTTCTATAGGTTTTATGTATATACTTAGTAAGGATAGAAATTACAAAAAACCTCAAATGCTTTTTGCTCTGTTGGCTACATCATTAAATATCGATCCTATAAATTTACATGAAAAAGACGTAAATTCACTTCTTCAACAAATCGATGCAATGGATATAGCAAAACATACACAATCAAATATAAAAAGTAAAATTCGTGATATGTTTATCACCTTGGGTAATATTCATATCCTCTCTTATGAAGAGTATAAAGCAAATCAAGAATCATCCCCTAATATTTTTTTAAAAAAATATGGGCAAATTGATGAATTTAAATATTTAGCTAAAGCTGCCAAACTGTTTATGGAGAACAACTCTGCTTCACTTGCTACAAGGGTTAATGAAAGCAAATTGATAGAAAAATTTTTTAATTTTTTAGAAAACTTTCATTTTTCTAAAGGGACAATATTTGAAAAAATTATGTTAGAGGCAATTTTTAGTGGTGATAGCGAAAATAGTCTGCAAGAATGGATAGACAGTGAAATAACTCAATCCCAAAAAAATAAAATACAAAATGTAATAGCACAAATTTGTGAAAGAAGTCCATATCTAAACGGAGCATTCAAATCAATATACAGGAAAAACTACGATTCAAATTCAATAAGAAAAAAATATTTTAATCCGTCACGATATGCTTTAGACGAGGAAGTATTGTTTGCAATGCGAAATACAGTACTTAATGATCCGCCTCAATCTACTTATTATAAAAATGATGATATGAATAAAGAGGAACATTGGTATGCCCACATTAATAAAGTGGAACCTTTATTACCTGCCATGCTTCTTTTGCATATAAAACTTCCACATCGTGCAGAGCATATACGAACATTAGATCTAAATAAATTTATCATAAGAAATAACGATGGGTCTTTTGCTGGTTTTGAAATGAGTACTGATAAAAATTGGCGAAGAACTGATATCTTTACTATTGATAAAGAGATTGTAAAAATTATGTTTGATGAAGAAGAATTGAATTTTATAGAACAGTGCAATCGTTATATTTATGATTTTTTTGAGCATATTAGACCAATATATCAGCATGGTGACCAAAAAAATGTTTGGGGACAAATTGTACCAATGTTTCCTAACAAAAGAGGAACAGATTTTATCCCAAAGGATGTATATAAAGGGTATTATTATAAGGTACTCATAAAAGCATTACTATCCTTAAATAGAGATCCGCTACTTTATCTCCAAAAATCACCAAGTATTTCAGAAGAAACATTTAAAGTGATGCTTCAACCTCAAAATAATTCATTTAGATTTGAATTTGATACAGAGGAATATATTGCAAAGAATATTAAAAGTACGCACTATGGTCCTCATGCACTACGAAAGTCCAATATAACACGTTATATTTCCTACGGACATCCACTCGAAGTAATCATGTCAATGACAGGGCATAAATCAATTAACTCTATAATGGTGGCATATATCGATTATAAAATGCTCTCAAAAAGTGTAAACTTTAAAAATGCAAAAAATATAATTAATAAAGACATCTCAATTGAAGATCCGTTGAATATGTCTAAAGAATATATCAAAACAATTAAGAATATTTTCAATATAGAAGATAAAGAACAAATAGAAAAACAATTAACAAGATTACGCCTTGAACCTCCACCTAGTATTATTGACTCAAATGGAAATCTTGTTTCTAATCCAAATGGATTAAATACTCCACTTGAATCAAGCCCTATAACATGGAAACCTTTACCTTGGGGAATATGTACAGGTATCGAATGCCCACCAAATCTTACTGAGCGGTGTGGCGCATGTCCATATTTACTCACTAATGAACTATTCATGAAAGGTATTAAATTGGCGGTGATGCTCTCTACTGCAAAAATTGCAAAAGTTGGAAATGGTCTTTATCATAATATGAAAGACAAAAAGATGGATGATATTCAATATGCGAATCATGTTTCATTTCAAAAAGATCAAATTATAGATTTTTATGCTTGGCAAATACTTATTGATGATCTGCACGACAAGATATATGAGAATAGTGATAATAAAGATCAACTACCTCTTGTTACTGCTGAGCATATGGAATACAATATGGGTTTAATAGAAATATTTACAGAAGCTAAAGCTTGTTACTATAATAGTAAAGATATCCATGCTTTTCAAGATGAACTGGCAGGGACAATACTTAAATTGTTAATACAAAAGAAAGTGAATTTTGATGAAATTCCTTATGATAATTCTAATGCAATTATTCCTTGGTTTATGGATATGTTAAAAAATTCTGGTTATGATGAAAAACATAAAATTATTGAAGCTTTAAAAAATCCCGACCAAACAAAGCTATTAAGCTAAAAATCATTAATCATAGTAATATATCATTTTACTTTGCTATAATTAAGACAAACAAACAGGATAAAATATGAGTGAACAAAAATTCTTACAAGACCTAGAGAAAAAACTATGGACCTCTGCTAACAAACTACTCCCATCGCTCGATGCAGCAGTATATAAGCATGTTGTACTTGGGATGGTATTTGTTAAATATGTATCAGACAGCTTTGAAACACGCCGTCAAGAACTACTTGCTGCATTTAAGGATCCAGAGAATGATTACTATTTAGGTGATGACTCTGATGATA
>Ga0256840_1002869_pt1 | contig 14683 bp, 15 predicted proteins | sample 355202metaG_FD_185969 | JGI IMG/M metagenome (GOLD analysis project Ga0256840, IMG submission 185969) | Hydrothermal vent microbial communities from Mid Atlantic Ridge, Atlantic Ocean - 355-202 | ecosystem: Environmental > Aquatic > Marine > Hydrothermal vents | place: Atlantic Ocean: Mid...
AGGGACTGTCGAGAACACCAACCGGCGGGCCAGACGCTGGCTACCACGAAATCATCTGCGATCGTCTCAATAACACACCGCGTAAATGTCTGGGTTGGAAAACCCCTGCCGAGGTGTTCCGCGAAAAACTGTTGCAGGAATTGCGATGAAGCCCCTACCCTTGCGGATAACTAGAGTCGCGGTTCAGATATCGCTCACACTGTTCCGGGTTGAAGGCGCCACCCCGTCAAGAGACGCGAAGGAAGCTGTGCGACCTGCGTGCCTTCTACTGGCGCTACCCGCTGGATACTTGCCGGATATTATCCGGCAACCATGTTGCGATTTCGGGCCAGATCACCAGGATCACCACCATCAGCAACATCAACCCGACCATCGGCACGGCGGTTTTGGCGATGTAGGAAATTTCGTGCCGCGTCATCCCCTGCAATACGAACAGGTTGAATCCGATTGGCGGTGTGACCTGTGCCATTTCAACCACCACCACAATGAAGATGCCAAACCAGATCACGTCGATCCCCGCCTGCCGGATCATCGGCTCGACAATCGCCATGGTCAGCACCACCGACGAAATTCCGTCCAGGAACATGCCCAGAAAAATGTAGAACACGGTCAGCACAACGATCAGCATTGTTGGCGACATGTTCAGGCTGTCGATCCAGGCCGCCAGATGCCGTGGCAATCCGGTGAACCCCATCGAGAGTGACAGGAAAAACGCCCCCATCAGGATCAACGATATCATCGCCGAGGTCCGCGTGGCCCCCATCAGCGATGCGGTGAAAGTGCTCCAGTTCAGCGACCCTTGCATTGCGGCAAGCGCAAGGGATCCCAAGACACCGACCGCTGCGGCCTCGGTTGCAGTGGCGTATCCCAGATACATTGAGCCGATCACCACCGAAACCAGCAATAAAACCGGTACCAGAAAACGGCTTTCGGACAGCATTTGCGGCAGGCTCATTGCCGGTTCCGGTTCGGGCCGCTGATCCTTGAACAGGAAATGCCAGCCCATGATATAAAGCGCGAACAGGCTGGCCAGAATAAGGCCCGGAATAATGCCGGCCATGAACAGTTTGGTGATGCTTTCGTTGATGGTTACCCCATAAACAATCAGCGTCAGGGATGGCGGGATCATCAGGCCCAGCGTGGCGGCACCGGCCAAGGTGCCGATGATCATATGCTCGGGGTATCCGCGTTTGCGCAACTCGGGGATCGACATTTTGCCAACCGTGGTCAGGGTGGCGGCCGAGGAGCCCGAAACGGCTGCAAAGATGGTGCAACCGGCGATATTTGTGTGCAGTAACCCGCCCGGCAGCCAGCGCAGCCACGGCGCCAACCCGCGAAACATGTCCTGTGATAATCGCGTTCGGTACAAGATTTCACCCATCCAGATAAACAGCGGCAGGGCGGTCAATGTCCAACTGCTTGCCCCCGTCCAGATGGTGGTGATCATTGCATCCCCTGCGGGCCGCGTAGTGAACATCTCCATCCCGGCCCAGGCGACCCCCATCAGGGCCAATCCAACCCAGACAGAACCGCCCAGCAGGGCAAAAAGCACAAACAGAAAGGTCAGGGTTGCATATAATTCGCTCATTCGATTGCCTCGCCGACGATGCTGGTTTCGCCGTTCACCAGCAGCCGCGTTAATGCATCCCACAGCGCCACGGCCAGCAGGATAGTGCCGATCGACATCGGCAATTGCGGCAACCAGATTGGTGTGTAAACCCAGCCGGAACCGGTTTCGGCCCAGATTTGCCCCCATTTTGACGGTGCATTGGCGAACATCGAAAAGAAGGAAATCAGCCACTCCGGCGTGTAATCCTGCCCCTGTGTGCGGTCATTCAACACCACGGACATGATGTTGGTCTTGATCGCGTAACGGGCGAAATAGGTGGCGATGACGGCGGCAATCAGTGTCGCCAGCGCATCCAGCCAGAAACGGGTATGTTCATTCATGTTCAGGAATATCGAGACCCTGATATGGCTGCCGTTCACCAGCGCATAGGCCAGCGCAAAGAACGACGTTGCGGCCATTGCATAGCCCGCATATTCGGTTGATCCGGGGAATGTAAGGCCCGACCAGCGCGATATCATCTGCGCCACAATCAGCAACAGGATCATCAGCATGAAAAAGGCCGCGATCACGCCGGCAAAGACATAGACCCTGTCCAGAAATCGCCAGACCGGAGCCAATATCCGTTTCGCCGTCTTGCCCCGGATCAGGCAGAAACCGGCCAGCAGCGCCGGAAATACGAACAGCCACACCCACAAGGGCAGCCCCAGAAATGGTTGCCAGTCTCTCACCGTGTTATCCCCTGAAATCCAGTATGTGGCCCCCGCAATTCTACGGAGGCCACCGGCTTTTACATCTTGTTGTAAGCGTCCAGAATGGCCTGACCGTCAGCGCCGGTTTGCTCCAGCCAGTCATTGGTCATCTTTTCGCCAATCGCTTTCAACTCGGCCAGAAACTCGGGACTGGCTTCGGTAACGGTCATGCCGTTTGCCTCAAGCTGCTCGAAATACCAGTTTGCCAGTTCTTCGGATTTCGCGGCACAGGCAGCACCGGTTTCATCTGCGGCTTTCTGGATGCCCGCTTTGGTGGCATCATCAAGACCGTCCCAAACGCCCTTGTTGACCATCACATAGTTGCGCGGCAGCCATGCGTTGACCTTGTAATAATGGCTCAGCTGTTCCCACACTTTGCGGTCATAACCGGTCGAGCCGGACGAGATGAACGCCTCGGCCACACCTGTTGCAAGGGCCTGGCTTAGCTCGGCCGCTTCGACCTGAACCGGCACCATGCCAAGAGCTTCGGCAAACGTCGCCGTCGCGGTGTTGTAAGAGCGGAATTTCACACCTTGGGTATCCGCAGAAGAGTTCACTTCTTTCTTGAAATAGAACCCCTGCCCCGGCCACGGGCATGTATAAAGCGCAACCAGATTAAGGTCGGACAACTGCGCATTCACGCTTTCTTTGGCGGCCTGCCACAGCTTTTCGTTATCCGCGTATGTGGTGGCAACAAACGGCAGGTTGTCCCAGCCCAGCAACGGGGCCTCGTTCGCATGGGCCGACATGAAGCGTTCGCCAATCGGCACCTGACCGGTCTGGATCGCGCGTTTGATTTCGCCACCTTTGAACAGTGATCCGCCGGGATGCACGGTGATATTGATACCGCCATCGGTGTATTCACGCACCTTGTCGGCAAACACCACGCCCATTTCCGAATGGAAATTGGTAGCGGAATAGGCCATCGGCATATCCCAGTCTTCGGCCATCACAGCAGAGGCGCCAAACGTCAGGGCAACGGTGACAGCCGCCGCCAGTTTGGATTTGAATGTGATCATATTTATTCTCCCTATTATTGATCTACAGTCCTGGTTTATTTTTTTGGCCCAGCGGGTTGTAAGTCCATGGTTTTGACCATTCCCGTATACCCCCCCATAAGACCAGCGCCCCCCTATTCCCGACAACAAGAGTGGATATGGACAGGCTGCAACACCGGCACACCTTAGCCGTTGATCCATTTGTATTGCAACGGCTTTTCAAATATCTGTAATTTTGCATTCCTGTTCTCTGAGAGGCATCTTATTCGATGATACCTGCATTACGCTTGCCAAAACCTGTCTGATCTAGTCTAAAGTGCGCCATGAACAGTTTGTTAGCGTTTGCGGCCAAGATTACCGGCTTCTCGATCATTTCCTTTTCGCGCTTTATCACAGCGGTATTTGCCAATTGGGACGGTGTGCGTCCCAGCCGGCGGCGGCGCATCTATTTTGCCAACCATGTCAGCAACGGCGATTTTATCCTGCTGTGGACGGTCCTGCCCCCGCCCATCCGCAAACTGACGCGCCCCGTGGCGGCGGCCGATTATTGGCTGACGTCAAAGCTGAAGGCCTTTATCGGGCGCAATGTGTTTAACGCGGTGCTGATCGACAGAAACCGTGATACCCGCGTGCTGGACCCGATCGAACAGATGCTGGAAGCATTGGACAACGACAATTCGCTTATCATTTTCCCCGAAGGCCAGCGCAATACCACAGACCAGATGCTGCCCTTCAAACCGGGCATCTTCCATCTGGCCGAAAAACGCCCCGATGTGGAACTGGTGCCGGTCTGGATCGAAAACCTGAACCGCGTGCTGCCCAAAGGCGAGATCATCCCCATTCCCTTTGCCTGTAGCGTCACCTTTGGTGCGCCGATCCATTTGCAGGATGGTGAAGACAAACAGACCTTTCTGAAACGCGCCGAGAAATGCGTATTGAACCTATCTCCTGACGCGGGCAAAAATCATGACTGAATACCAAACAAATCTGCTGACGCTGTTTGGCGGGCTGGCCGTCGTCCTGATCATCGCCTCGACCATCGGCTATATGCTGGCGCGCAAACAAACCGGTTCCGAACCCAATCCGGTGATCGAAAATCTGAACGCGCGGATCAATGCGTGGTGGGTGATGATCGGCGTGATCGGGCTGGCATTTATCTGGGGCCGCCCCGGTGTGGTGATCCTGTTTGGCCTGTTGTCCTTTGCCGCCCTGCGCGAATTCGTATCCCTGACCAACACGCGCCGTGCCGACCATCTGGTTTTGGCCATGGCGTTCTATGTCGTCTTGCCACTTCAGTTCTATTTCATCTGGATAGGCTGGTACGGCATGTTTTCAATTTTCATCCCCGTTTACGCCTATTTGTTCATGCCGATCCTCGCGGTGCTGCGGGGAGAAACCAGAAATTTCCTGATCCGCATTGCCGAGGTCCAATGGGCCTTGATGATCACCGTCTATTGCGTGTCACACGTCCCTGCCCTGCTATCCCTGCAAATCCCGGGGTTTGAGGGGCAAAATATCCTGCTGATCGCCTTTCTGGTGCTGGTGGTGCAGTCCAGTGATGTGTTGCAATACATCTGGGGCAAACTGGCGGGCAAACGCAAGATCGCGCCCAAATTGTCGCCCTCGAAAACTGTCGAAGGCTTCGTTGGCGGGGTTCTTAGTGCCACACTGGTCGGGGCCAGCCTGTGGTGGATGACGCCGTTCAATTTCTGGCAAGCGGGCCTGCTGGCCTTTATCATTGCGTTGCTGGGGTTCTTTGGCGGGCTGGTGATGTCGGCCATCAAGCGTGATCGCGGGGTCAAGGACTGGGGCCAGATGATTGCGGGGCATGGCGGGTTTATTGACCGGCTGGATTCGGTGATCTTCTCGGCGCCGATCTTTTTCCATATCGTGCGTTATTTCTGGACCGTCTGATGCACAAAATCCTGCAAAGCAGCGTCACCCATGTTCTGTTTGCCTTTTGCGCAATGGGGTCATGGGCGCTGTTTGCCAACTGGGGCCATCCGATGCCCAAACCGGTTTATGCGGGCATTGTTCAGGGGCTGATGTCGGCCACAATCACCTATTTTCTGAAACGCACAATCGAGACCCTGCAAACGCGATTCCAAGGCCCGTCCGCTCTTTGGTTGCCGCCGCTGATTGCCGCCTCGGCCGGTCTGGTGCTGCTGGTGACAGTTCACACCCTTGTCGGCACGCCCGAGGTTCTGAAAACCATTGCCCTGCCCTTTAGTGTCGCCGCCACCTATGCGGCAATCTACAATTTTATTGTTTACAAGCAACGAGATATCCCCCGTGGTGAATGAAAATGACCGCCGCCCGCTGGCCAGCCGCGATACCGGCTGGGCCAACAAGCTGACGCAGATACTGGCGAAAACATCCATCACGCCGAACCAGATTTCAATCGCCAGCATGGGGGCTGCATTGATTGCGGGGGCGCTGTTTTATCTTGCCGGTCAAACCGGCGGGGGTTTGCGGATTGCGGCCCTGCTGGGGGGCGGGTTGTTCTGCCAGTTGCGGCTGATCTGCAACCTGCTGGACGGCATGGTCGCGGTCGAGGCGGGCAAGGGATCACCGGACGGGCCATTCTGGAACGAAATGCCGGACCGGGTGTCGGATATCCTGATCCTTGCCGGCATTGGTTACGGGCTGGATATGCCCACGCTGGGCTGGGCGGCGGCTGCCTTTGCGGTGCTGACGGCCTATGTGCGCGAATTGGGCCATGCCACGGGGCTGGCGGTGGATTTCAGCGGGCCGATGGCCAAGCCGCAACGGATGGCAACGGTGACTTTGGCCGCCGTACTGGCCTCGGTCGCAACGCTGTGGGGGTATAGCGCACTGGTGATGCAGATCGCCCTGTGGATTGTTGCCGTGGGCGCGGCGGCAACCGCCTTGCGCCGCTCGACCCGTATGGTTAAGCAGCTAAATCACCCCAAGGCATAACCGGCCCCACGCACCGTGCGCACGGGATCATCCCCGCCGTGCTGGCACAGTGCCTTGCGCAACCGGCCCACATGCACGTCCACTGTACGGGTATCAACATAGATATCGCGGCCCCAGACACGGTCCAGAAGTTGCGAGCGCGACAGCACGCGGCCCGGCTTTTCCATCAAGGTGGCCAGCAGACGGAATTCGGTCGGACCCAGCTTGATCCCCTGCCCCGCGCGCGTCACCCGATGGGTTTCGCCATCCAGCACGATGTCCTCGAACCGCAATTCCCCCCCCATCGACGCCGCCCGTGTGCGGCGCAACTGGTTGCGCACCCGCGCCATCAGCTCGACCACCGAATAGGGTTTGGAAACGTAATCATCCGCACCGGTTTCCAGCCCGCGCACCAGATCGACCTCTTCCGATCTGGCCGACAGCATGATGATCGGGATGTTGCGGGTTTCGGGGCGGGTTTTCAGACGGCGGCAGATTTCGATGCCCGAAACATTGGGCAGCATCCAGTCCAGCAGGATGATGTCGGGCGGGGCCTCGGCCACCTGCAACAGGGCTTCGTCGCCATCCGGTGCCTCGCGCACGGCAAATCCTTCGGCCTTCAGGTTGTAGACAAGGATTTCGCGCTGTGCCGGTTCGTCCTCGACCACCAGAACCGTGGGCAAATCCACAACCATGCCCTAGTCCTCCGCCTCGTGCGCTTCGGTGATATAATCCAGCTTGGCGCGGTCATTGCCGGGCATGTCGCCCGTCACCAGATAGATCACCTGTTCGGCAATCGAGGTCACATGGTCGCCCATGCGTTCAATATTCTTGGCGATGAAATGCAGATGCATACAGGCTGTGATGTTGCGCGGATCCTCCATCATGAAGGTCAGGAATTCGCGAAACAGCGCGTTATACATCTGGTCCACCTCGTGATCGCGCGCCCGCACGTCCTCGGCCAGTGCCACATCCTGATGCACATAGGCGTCCAGTGCGTCTTTCAGCATCCGTTCAACCTCGCGGGCCATGCGTTTGATCGCGCCCGAGGCCCCGTCAATGGCCGGCATCTGCACCAGAAGCGTTGTGCGCTTGGCCAGGTTTTTGGCATAATCCCCGACCCGTTCCAGATTGCCGCTGATTTTCATCACCGACAGAACCACACGCAGATCGCTGGCAATGGGCTGGCGCAGGGCCAGAACCTGTGCGGCGTCGTAATTGATCTCTTCTTCCAGCTTGTCAATCAGGTGATCCGCCTCGCGCACCCGTTCGGCCAGTTCGTCGTCACGCTTTTTCAGGGATTTGACGCTTTCATGGATGGCGGATTCAACCAGCCCGCCCATTTTCATGATCTTGGCCTGAATCGCCTCGAGGTCTTTGTCGAAACTTCTGACAATATGTTGGTCGGGCATGTTTACATCCTTTCCTAGCCGATACGGCCGGTGATATAGCTTTCGGTGCGGGGATCGACCGGATTGGTGAAAATCTGGCTGGTTTCGCCGTATTCCACAAGGTTTCCGAGGTGGAAAAACGCGGTTTTCTGGCTGACGCGGGCGGCCTGTTGCATAGAATGGGTCACGATCACTACTGCGAATTTCTCGCGCAGCTCGTCGATCAGTTCCTCGATCTGGGCGGTTGCGATCGGGTCCAGCGCCGAGGCAGGTTCGTCCATCAGCAGCACTTCGGGTTCGGTCGCCACCGCGCGGGCAATGCAAAGACGCTGTTGCTGGCCACCCGACAGGCCGGTGCCCGAGGCGTTCAGCCGGTCCTTGACCTCGCCCCACAGGGCCGCGCGGCGCAGGGATTTTTCAACGATCGCATCCAGATCGGATTTGCTGGCGGCCAGGCCGTGGATACGCGGGCCGTAAGCCACGTTGTCATAGATGGATTTGGGGAAGGGATTGGGTTTTTGAAACACCATCCCTACCTTGGCGCGCAACTGCACGGGGTCCACCTTGGGGTCATAGATATCCTCGCCGTCCAGCAGGATATCCCCCTCGACGCGGCAAATGTCGATCGTGTCGTTCATCCGGTTGATGCAACGCAGGAAAGTGGATTTGCCACAGCCCGAGGGGCCGATAAAGGCGGTCACGGTCTTGTCCTCGATTTCAACCGAAACATCCTTGATCGCGTGGTTTTCACCATAATAGACCTGCACATCGCGGGCCGAGACTTTGACTTCTTTCATTGGTGAAACTCCTACCAACGGCGTTCAAAACGGCGGCGCAGCAGGACTGCGGCCACATTCATAATCACAAGGAACAGCAATAGGGTGATGATCGCCCCGCTGGCCCGTTCAACAAAACCCGGATCGGCGCGCTGGGTCCAGTTATAGACCTGCACCGGCAGTGCCGAGGCCGGATCGAACAGGCCTTCGGGCGGGGCATCGGGGAATTCCTTGACGAAGGCCACCATGCCGATCAGCAACAGCGGCGCGGTTTCCCCCAGCGCCTGCGCCAGACCGATGATCGTGCCGGTCAGGATACCCGGCGCGGCCAGTGGCAGAACATGGTGGAACACGGTCTGCATTTTACTGGCGCCCACGCCAAGGGCGGCCTCGCGGATGCTGGGCGGCACGGCCTTCAGGGCGGCGCGGGTGGAAATGATGATGGTCGGCAGGGTCATCAGGGTCAGAACCAGCCCGCCAACGATCGGCGCCGACTGGGGCAGTCCGGCAAAGTTGATAAAGATCGCCAGCCCGAGGATGCCGAAAACAATCGAGGGCACAGCCGCCAGATTGGCGATATTCACTTCGATCAGGTCCGTCCAGCGGTTCTGTTTCGCGAATTCCTCAAGATAGATCGACGCGGCAACCCCGATCGGCAGGGCCAGCAAAAGAACCACCAGCATCATATAAAGCGACCCCAGAATTGCCACCCCCAGCCCCGCCGATTCCGGCCGCTGGCCCGAGGCATCGGGGGAGGTCAGAAAGGCCCAGTTGAAGCGTTTTACAACAGCACCGTCCGCAACAAGCGCATCGACAAGCCGCAGCTGTTCCGGGCTGATCTTGCCGTCCTTTTCCGCGCTTTCATAGGTCACGCGGCCCTTCATATAGCCATCGATCCGCCCGCTGGCCAGAAATTCGAATTTCTGCGTCGTGCCGACAACATCGGGATGGGCCAGAACATAGTCGCGCAATTGCGCCGCCGCCGCCTTGGAGACCAGCCCGCCAATTTCCTTCTTTTTCAAAGGGGTTTCAAAGCCCATCTGCTCGATCTTGGCCATCAGGGCCTTGGTGATCAGCGGCGCATAGCCAAAGGTCGATACCTTTTTCATCACCGCGATGTCGCGGGTTCCGGATTTGTCCAGCTTGGCCTCGGGCAGGTCCACATCCAGCGTGATATAGGTCTGCCGGAAGGCACCCGCCCCGCTGGACACAATCGAGACCAGCAGCATCGCCAGAACGGCGATGGCAATGCTTATTGCCGCGATCCCATAGGCGCGAAACCGTTTTTCGGCCGCATTGCGCCGGCGGGTGCGGGGGGTAATGTCGAACAGGGATGTTCTGGGGCGGCTCATTCGTATTGCTCCCGGTATTTGCGCACGATCACCAGCGCAATCACATTCAGACCAAGGGTGATGACAAACAGTGTCAGCCCCAGCGCAAAGGCCACCAGCGTTTCGGGCGCAGCAAAGTCGGTATCGCCCGTCAACTGGCTGACGATTTTCACGGTGACGGTGGTCATCGCCTCGAACGGGTTCAGGTCCATTTTGGCCGCGGCCCCTGCCCCCATCACCACAATCATGGTTTCGCCTATGGCACGGCTGGCCGCCAGCAGGACAGCCCCGACAACGCCGGGCAATGCAGCGGGCAGAACCACCTTGCGGATGGTTTCGGAATGGGTGGACCCCAGCGCCAGAGAGCCATCCCGCATCGCCTGTGGCACCGCATTGATAATGTCATCCGACAGGCTGGATACAAAGGGGATCAGCATCACCCCCATCACCAGACCGGCGGTCATTACGGACGATGCACTTTCACCCAGCCCCATCGGTTGCGCGAAATAATCGCGCAGCATTGGGCCGACCGTCAGCAGGGCGAACAGCCCGTAAACGATGGTCGGGATGCCGGCCAGAACCTCGATCAGCGGTTTTACAAAGGTGCGCGCGCGCGGGCCGGCATATTCCGACATATAGATGGCGGCGAACAGGCCAATCGGCACGGCCACCAACAGGGCAATGAAACTGATATACAGCGTACCCCAGAGCAGCGGCAGGATGCCCAGATCACTGCCACCGCGAAAATTGGGCGCCCATTTGGTGCTGAAAAAGAAATCGAATGCGGGATACTGGGCAAAGAAATGACGGGTTTCGAACAGCATCGAAAGGACAATGCCAAGGGTTGTCAGAATGGCAATCATTGCCGCACCGATCAACAGGGCCAGAACCGCGCGTTCCACCGTGTTGCGGGCGCGAAAATCACGGTTGGTCAGGTGCAGACCAAACAGCAGACCCAGCACCGCCAGTGCAATCACCGCCACGTTGCGCCACATGTCCCCCGCCTGCCCCAGCCGGCGCATTTCCTGCGCGGCGACCAGAATTTCGGGTTTTACCTCGGCTCCCAGCGCCACACCCGCAGCGCCCAGTTGCGCGCGGATGTCACCGTTGATCGTATTGGCCGCGTCAGGGGTAATCATGCCCTTGGCCACCGCTGTATCCAGCCCCTCTGCCAGCCGGCGCACATCGCTTACCATCAGGGAATAGGCGCCGTCCTCCAACGCCCCTTGCGGTAGGGATTTGGCGACCTGCGCGTCAATCCATGCCGGTTGCACCACAAGCCAGAGCGCCAGCAGGGCCAGCGCTGGAACAAGGGTGAACAGGGCAACATTCCAGCCGTAATAATGTGGCAGGGAATGCAGGGCGCGAATGCTGCCGCCTGCCGATTTCATCGCCCTGCCCCGCCCCAGAATATAGCCGATAGCGGCAAGGGCAAACAGGATGATCAGGATTGAAAAGGTGCTCATTTACAGCATCCGTTGTTCGGTCACAGGGCGCGGCGGGCCACCGGTAGAGCAGCCCGCCGCAAATAGTTTACTTCATGGTCACTTCGTTTGCGACAATCGCCTGGGTCTCGGCCAGTTCGGGATCGGACACCAGACCATATTCGGCCAGCGGACCGTCAGGACCGGCGATTTCATCGGAGACGAAGAATTCCGCATATTCCTTCAGGCCGGGGATCACACCGATGTGGGCCTTCTTGATGTAGAAATACAGCGGACGCGACACGGGGTATTCACCCGAGGCGATGGTTTCGGTCGAAGGCAGAACGCCGGACATGGTGGCAACCTGCAACTTGTCTGTGTTGTTTTCGTAAAATGCCAGACCGAACACACCGATGCCGTCCTTGTTCGAGGCAATCCGCGCCAGTGTTTCGGTATAGTCGCCGTCAATATCCACCGCACGCCCGTCGGTGCGCAGGGCGATACAGGCCTTTTCGGCGGCCTTTTTGCGGGCCTTGTCGCTGTCGCCTTCAGCGGCTTGCAGCAGCACATCAAAGGCGCCTGTGGATTCGCAACCGGCCAGGATCACCTTGTCCTCGAACACTTCGCGTGTGCCGTGCTTTGTGCCCGGAACGAAGGTCTGGATCGGCTGGTCCGGCAGATCGGCGTTGACCTGTGCCCAGCTTGTGTTCGGGTTCGGCACCATTTTGCCGTCAACCAGAATGGTGTCGGACAGGGCCAGATACCAGTCGGCAGGCGTGAACTTGAAGCTGTTGCCGTTAATATCGCTGGCAAACACGATGCCATCATAGCCGATGCGCACCTGAATAATATCGGTCACGCCGTTTTCGGCACAGCGGGCAATTTCCTTTTCCTTGATCGCCCGCGAGGCATTGGCGATGTCGATGGTGCCTTCCCCCACGCCCTCGCAAAACCGTTTCAGACCGGCCGAGGAGCCGCCGGATTCAACAACGGGTGTGGGGAAATCAAAGCTTTCACCAAAGGCTTCGGCGACGATCGAGGCATAGGGCAGAACCGTGCTGGACCCGGCAACCTGCACCTGATCCCGCGCCGAGGCGGCGGTGGCGGCAAGTGCGGCAAGCGCAACGGTGGAAAGGCGGATGGCAAAGGACATGTTTAACTCCTGTCAGAATTTCGCAAACGGGCCAACAGCGGCCACGATTCGTATCTATGACCTTCTGACAAATCTTATGTGACGGTTCTGTAACAGGTTTATGACAACACCCTTATGCTGCGGGTAAAATCACGGTAAATGTGCTGCCCTGTCCTTTGACGCTTGATATTTTCAGCCGCCCGCGGTGCCGGTTGACAATGTGCTTTACAATCGCAAGCCCCAGACCAGTGCCCCCCATTTCCCGCGACCGGTGACTATCTATACGGTAAAACCGTTCGGTTAGGCGCGGAATGTGTATTTGGGCAATTCCTTCACCCTGATCTGTAACCGAAATATGCACAGCCGGTCCGCGCAGGCTTGGTTCGTGGCTGGAATATGTGACATCAACAACAACCTTACCCCCGCCCCCACCGTATTTCATCGCGTTTTCAATAAGATTGGTGAACACCTGCTGTAGCTGGTCGGAATCGCCTTTTATCATCTGTTCCCGGCTGTCCGGCCTGTTGATTTCGACAACAACATCATTTTCCAGCGCCACGGGTTGCAAAATTTGTTGTGATAGTTCCAGAATGGATAAAATATCTATCTTTTCATTTGGGCGCACCCGCTCCTCGGATTCCACCCTGGATAGTGACAGTAAATCGCCGACCAAACGCGTCATTCTTTTGGTCTCGCGTTCCATCAGTTCCAGAAACCTGACGTTCGCTTGCGCATCATCCTTTGCCGGACCCCGTAATGTTTCGATAAACCCCAACAGCGATGTCAAAGGGCTACGCAATTCGTGGCTGACATTGGCAACAAAATCGCTGCGCATCTGTCCAGCCTCCAGAATCGGGGAAACATCTTCGAAACTGATCAGAATACTCGGTGTTTTTCCCTGACCTGACACCGGCGAACACGTTACATCATAAAGCGTGACACTGTCCCCAATTGTGTTTTGATAGCGTGACTTACAGGTTTTTTGCTCCTGAATTGCACCTTCAATTGCCTGCAGCAAGGCCGGTTGGCGCAGAACTGTTGTAAAATGTTTTCCCGTAAGATTTGCACCGAAAACATCGGCAGCCGATTCATTGGTAAATTGAATTCTGCCTTGCCCACCGACCACAATCAACGGCATCGGGATTACAGAAAGAAATTGTTTGGATTTTTTATTCACCATATGATTATTACCTAACTCCAGTGTTTTCTTTCAATTTATTTCCACGCGCCGCAGGGACACAGTAAGATTGCAACAGTTCTTACAAAAACAAACAACCAAAGCGGTATTTGTGGCTAGCAATTGTTCTTAACTTTTGTACATTGTTAACCAATCGGCATCAATACATGGAATGCCGAACTGAATGGGATGGACACGGGATGGCCAAGATCAACAATGAACTGTTGATACTTGTTGTAGGCGACATTGACCAATGGATTGCGTCAGGTCGCGACCTTCCAAGAATCGCGCAAACTCGGTTTTGTGCGTTTTCAGAATTGACGGCCGTGTTATTGGCCGAACTACAGCCGGATATCATCCTTTGCCCGCTGCTGGCCGAGAATTTCGATGTGCTCGATATCGTTGCCGTGTTGGATTTTTTCGAATATTCGGGGCGCATCCGGGCTCTTGCCCCGCCCTTTCCGAACCCGGAAATCATCACCCGGGAAGTGAAAGTCGAATTCCCGTCCCTTGATTTCGATATAATCGAGGTTCGGCCTGGCCCCAAGCTGCGCACGCTCTAGACATTTTCAGCGGCTTTGATTGCCGCTTCGAATTCCTCTTTCAGCAAATCTATGTCCTCGATCCCGACAGATATGCGAAAGAACCCCTCGGAAATGCCCAGATTTGCGCGTTCCCCTTCGCTCAGCGCCCTGTGCGAGGACGACGCGGGATGCGATAGCGTCGTGCCGATGTCACCCAGTGTCGGGGCAAAGGCGATGTTGGGCGCCGCACGGGTCAGGGCATTGGCGGCGGCGCGTCCGCCGTGCAATTCAAAGCTGACCATATGCCCGCCCCGCCCGTTCAGCAAAGTGCCGGCACGGTTGTGGTCGGGGTGGTCGGGATGTGTGGGGTAAAGCACCTGTTTGACTCCCGACAACGAGGCCAGATGATCGGCCAGCGCGGCGGCGTTTTGTTCGGCGCGGTCATAGCGCAATTCAAACGAATACAGCCCGCGTTCGGCCAGCCAGCAATCAAACGGGCTGGGGGTCATGCCCCATGTCACCACCGCCTGACGGATAGCTTCGCGCAAAGTTTCATCGCGGGCGGTGACATAGCCCAGCGTGACATCCGAATGGCCCGCCAGAATTTTTGTCACCGAATGCACCACGATATCGGCACCATACTCAAACGGCCGCAGGCCGCGCGGGGTGGTGAAGGTGTTGTCCACCATCAA
>Ga0256840_1002870_pt1 | contig 14672 bp, 13 predicted proteins | sample 355202metaG_FD_185969 | JGI IMG/M metagenome (GOLD analysis project Ga0256840, IMG submission 185969) | Hydrothermal vent microbial communities from Mid Atlantic Ridge, Atlantic Ocean - 355-202 | ecosystem: Environmental > Aquatic > Marine > Hydrothermal vents | place: Atlantic Ocean: Mid...
TGGACTTCTAACAATGCACGTTTAAGGCCGGCTATTGTTGGTCTCATGCCTACATTTGCCACCCCTTTTATCGGTTCACCCTCAATACCGAATAATTGCACCGCATAAACACCACTTAAAGGTACTTTATGACGATGTAAATGAATGTTTGCCGTTGGGAAACCTAATGTTCGACCACGTTTATCACCATGAGCTACGCGACCACTCATTCGATAAGGCCTACCCAATAACTTTTCAGCTAGTAGCAGGTCGCCTGCTTTTAATGCTTGCCTAATTCGTGTGCTGCTGACTCGATGCTGATCAATTGAAAATGTATGCATATTAACAACTTGAAAGCCATACTTTTCGCCAGCCTGTTGTAGCATCGCAAAGTCACCTTGGCGATCCTTTCCAAACCTAAAGTCATCGCCTACCACTAAATATTTCACATTCAAGCCATCAACAAGTAATCTTTGAATAAACTCATCCGCTCGCATTTGTGCAAGGTGTTTATTAAATTTTAATACACATAGTTGCTGAATCGAATAACACCGTAACGCTTCAACCTTTTCTCGGAAACGACATAATCGCGCTGGTGCTTTATCTGGAGAAAAGAATTCATTTGGCTGGGGTTCAAATGTAATCACAACAGCAGGCAATCCTAATGTGTCCCCTTTCATAGCTAATTGTTGTAAAACAGCCTGATGACCTAAATGTACACCGTCAAAATTACCAATGGTAGCGACGCAACCAATAGGGTTTGCAGGTAAATTGTGAAAACCACGAATAATTTTTTTCATACATCAATTGTACTGAGTATCATGCCAATAGGATAGCATCATACAAGAATCGACAATCCTTTATACCCTTCTGACCATTCAATGTACAATACTGCAACCTGGAACTGCCTGAAAAAACCGCACTGAATAACACCGATAATTTCCTTACTCGACTAACTACCTTAGCAATGCTATATTCCGAAACAGTGACTCACATCTCACAAAATGGACAGGGATAAATGGAACAACAATTAAACACTCAACTCACCAACAGAAATATTGCCACCTGCCAGATAAATGCTCACCTGCGATTTCTGTTGGCAAGAATAATTAAGTATTGTATCCCCAGAACTCCCAGAACTCCCAGAACTCCCTGCCAGAACTCCGAAGTAATATTAGGGCGAGAACTCAAAAAAAAGAAACCGGGACCAAAGAAAAAAGACTCATAATGCTTTTGCTCAATGTTTGACATAAGCTTAAAAAGAAAGTTAGTATTCGACTGTGAACCAGTTCACAAAGAAAAACAAATGGACAGGGATAAATGGAGTAACAACTTTGAGCAAATGCAATAGCCCCCTCAATAAAAAGAATAGCACGCTACGTCTGCTATCTCTGTGCATAATTAAGTATTGTGTCCCCAGAATTTTCGCCGATGGCAGTGTATTATTTGACCATAACGCCAACGGCCAAAAAACCTCCACCGGCTGGATAGCGCCCACTGATGGTTTGCTAGTGATGGATAGAAATGGCAACGGCACCATCGACACCGGTCGTGAACTGTTTGGTGATAACACCTTAAAAACAGATGGCACACTCGCCCAAAATGGCTTTGATGCGCTTGCGGATTTAGACAGCAATGTCGATGGCTTAATTGATAATAAAGACAACGACTTTAATAAACTCAGAGTCTGGCGTGATTTAAACCAAGACGGTATTAGCCAAAGCAATGAACTATTCACCCTAAACCAACTTAATATACAGAGCATCGGCACAGCCAGTGACAATGTATTTGAAAATATCGGCAATAATAACCAAACCATTGCCAAAGGCACGTTTACCTTTAAAGACGGCCATACCAGCACAGCGGCTGCCGCAGCCAGTTTGAACCTCAGTGTCAACAACTTCCATCGTGAATTTACCGATACATTACCCATACCCGAAGCATTACAAGCCCTGCCTGATATGCAAGGCTCGGGTGATGTGCGTGATTTAAAAGAAGCTGCCACATTGAGTCCCACATTGGCAAGCCTGCTGGACAACTACAGCAAAGCCACCACTAAAGCCGAGCAACTTGCCCAACTTGATGGCTTATTGGATGCCTGGGCACACACCGCCAACTTTAACCAACTCACCGACCGAATAGACGACGCCCAAGTGCCCGGCACCAGCAGCACCCTCAAATTCAGGATCACCAAACCGGCAGGAACCGGCTCAGGTTCAACGGGCAGCGGAAGTGGGATCAATTTAACCCCTTATTACGATGCCAGCGAACTCAAAGTCGGACGATTTGCTGACAGACGTAATGTAGATGTGCTCGCCAAAATACAAATACTGGAAGTGTTTAATAATCAAAATTTCTTTGATTTCAGTCTCACAGGACAAGATAACGACAATAATGGCCAAATAGACCGCACCAGGATCCGAATAGGCTCCGGTAATACAAACAGATATACAACAAAAAATGCCGGCCCTACAGGAATATTGCCAGCAGATGTCTACCTAAATGAAAATGACTTTAGTCTAAGCGCACCCCAAATGGCTTTTATAGAGCAAGCCTATGATGCACTAAAACAATCTATCTATGATGGTTTATTGCTGCAAACCCGCCTCGCACCACTGACAGACAGTATTGAAATTGAAGTGGTGGACGGCGCACTAAAACTCAACTTCGCCCCCATGGAAGCGTTGATGCATCAAGCGGTTGATGCCAATGCGGTCAATGGTTTAACGGATTTAATTGATTTTAACCGCACCACACAAGGCAAATTACAAGAAAGTGGCTGGCGTGGTAGTTGGTCGTTTATGGGTGAAACATTGCGAGGTCTTGATACCATCACACCAGAAGTACAAGCCTTGCTTGATACGCGTAAAATTTCGTTTTTGACTACTGGAGATACGAGTACGTTAGATGGTTCAACATCTTCGGATATTTTGTTGGGTAATGCGCTGGATAATGTGATCGACGGCAAAGGTGGTGCTGATATTTTAACTGGGGGATCTGGCAATGACACAATTACAACCAGTTCGGGTGAAGGAGCCATGCTTGACGGCGGTACCGGCAATGACAAACTAACAACCAGTGGCAATAATGGATCCTTGATAGGTGGAGCAGGTAATGACACCTTAACTGCAAATTATGGAGCCAACAACACCTTTAATGGTGGCAAAGGCAATGACTATCTTGTCGGTAGCTACCGTAATGATAATTATCTATTTAATCTAGGTGACGGCAAAGACATCATCGTTGAACGAGCCCAATGGGGAGGCGATGACATTCTTAAGTTTGGTGCAAGCATTGCTGCTGCAGATATTAGTGTCAATCGTGTAGGGCAAGATCTATTATTTAGCCACCGCAATGGAACAGATCATGGGTGTTCTGGGGACACAATACTTAATTACACCCAGCGATAAATACCAAGCCAAGCGGCTTGCTTGATGTTGTCGTTTTGGATTATCACAGTTGCTGTGTATGGTTTCCATTGTTCCCCGTCCTTGTGTGATGTGATTCACGCTTTCAAAATCTAGCATTATTTAGGCGGCCAGTCTAGTGATAATTTCATCGCGACGGTTCTGCTTGCCTGCTTCACCTAAAAAGGCGGTGCTCTCTGCTGTGATATTTTGTATGCCATCGGTATGGAGGATATCTTCACCACCTAAAAGCCTGTCATTGCCTTTGCCGCCAGTGATTTGATCATCACCCGCTTGTGCCACAATAATTTCTGGCCCTGTGGTGCCGTTTATAATATCGTTGCTACTTGTCCCGGTAATTTTATTGCCTTCTAATAAGCGTTGTGCAATAAAAGCATGATCCCAAACCGTGCCGCCGCCAAATTCAATTTTCTCTATGGGCTTGTCTGTGCCCCAGTTTTGGATATTAATTCGATCGCCAGTACTAGGGTTCTGCAGAATCAGGAATCCATCACTACTGAGTGTTACGTTGATATCATTCGGATCAATATCAAGCAGGCGTAAAATGTCATTATTACCCGATTTATCAAGAATGGTGTCAATACCATCGCCTTTTGAATAGACATAGGTGTCATTACCATGACCACCCAGAAGACGGTCATTGCCTTGACCACCTTCTAACACATCGTCACCCGAAAAAGTATTCGCGGCATCGTCACCATAAAGCCAATCATTACCTGCCTGGCCGTAAAGATAGTCATTACCGTTGCCGCCAAAAAGATGATCTATTTCACTGCCACCATAGAGAATGTCATTACCCTCACCACCCTCAAGCTGGTCTTCTCCCTGTCCACCTTGCAGTACGTCATTGCCTTTTTCGCCAAACAACAGATCATTGTCATTTCCACCCATTAATACATCATGACTGTTTTGGTGTGCCGGCTGCGGGCACGAGTGATTTAACAGGTCAAATTAAGGATGAAGTAGTGCCTGTTATTGCGGCTAGCTGGGGGTGATAGTGTGTGACTGTAGCTCGTTATCATTCACGATGTAGGTTTTTATTTACTCGTCACTTCTGAACGCTTTAAGTAGGGGTCTTGCTTATACTCAGATCCCCGATAAAAGATCTCGGGGATGACGGGGGCTGAAAACATGCGGGCATGACGGGGGGGGTGAAAGCCAGGGCAAGAGCATATTAAATAATTTTCAGTTTTTAAAAGAAAATATAGATAATTATCCAATATCTTGGTCATCCCGGTGGGCTTTTTAGCCGGGATCTACTCCAATTGACCTAGATTCCGGCTAAAAACATGCCGGAATGACAGCTTATTTAGTATAGAGCTAAGAGTTAATGACTTTCCAAGTTATTTGAGGATAAACTAGCTTGTTGTTTTTTATAATACTCTTGCCCTGGGGTGAAAGCATGCGGGAATGACGGGGTGTGAAAACATACCGAAATGACAATTTATTTAGTATAAAACTAATGACTTTTCAAGTTATTTGAGGACAAACTGCTTGTTACTTTTTATAATGCGCTTGCCCCGCATTAATTCTGCCTTAAAACAGACAAACCATGCTCAATTTATTATACTATGCAATGATTAATTTTTTGTTTAGAGAAATTTAACCTTGGCCAAACGAAAAAAGTTGGATTACGAAGCTTCTGTATTGGAACTAGAGTCACTAGTGAACCGTCTAGAACAGGGTGACATTAGTCTTGAAGAATCACTAAAGCTATATGAAAGTGGCGTGTTACTAACACGTGATTGCCAAGATGCTTTACAGGCAGCCGAGCAAAAAGTGCAAATGTTATTAAAACAATCTGGCCAATCCACACTGGTAGATTTTGACCCAAATATCGCTGAATCGTGACATTAGATCTTTCCGATTGGATGCAAAGCCACCAACAACGTGTTGAACAGGCGCTTTCAAACCGACTTCCCCAAACAAGTGATTTAAGTTCTGCAAAACTTATTGAAGCGATGCGCTATGCAACGCTCAATGGTGGTAAGCGATTAAGAGCATTATTAGTGTATGCCACTGGCGAAGCGCTGGAAGTTAATATAGAGCTACTTGATGCAGCCGCTAGTGCCGTTGAAATGATCCATGCTTATTCTTTGGTTCATGATGATATGCCCATTATGGATGATGACGACCTGCGTCGTGGTCGTCCAACGTGCCATAAAGCTTTTGATGACGCTACCGCGCTTTTAGTGGGTGATGCATTGCAAACCCTGGCTTTTGAATCATTATGTGATGACGTGTTATCAGCGTCTCAACAAAGTAAAATGGTTAAAACCTTAGCACAACAATCTGGCGCACTGGGTATGGCGGGGGGGCAAGCTATTGATCTTGAATCAGTGGGACAATCTCTTGATCTAGCCGCATTGCAAAGTATGCATGAATTAAAAACAGGTGCACTTATTCGCGCAAGCGTGCGCTTAGGTGCGCTTGCCTGTGCAGATGTAAACGACGCAACGCTTGCCAAACTAGATAGCTACGCCCACAGTATTGGTCTCGCTTTTCAAGTACAAGATGATGTATTAGACGTTGTTGCAAGCACAGAAACTCTTGGTAAAACTCAAGGTGCCGATATTGCCCTCAACAAACCGACTTATCCCGCGCTATTAGGTTTGGAGGCTGCTGAGCAAAAAGCAGCCGACTTAATTGATCAGGCTTTAGCAGCTTTAGACGATTTACCTTACAATACACAAACATTAACCGCTTTAGCCCAATTTGTAGTGCAACGTTCACACTAATGACAACAGAATCAGAACCTTTATTAGCCCATATTGATACCCCAGATGATCTTCGTCAGCTGGACAAAAAACAGTTGCCTCAATTAGCAGAAGAAATACGCACGCTTATTGTCGATAGTGTTCAGCAAACGGGCGGTCATATATCCTCAAATTTAGGTGTAATTGAGCTTACACTGGCGCTGCACTATGTTTATAACACCCCTGATGATCGCTTTGTTTGGGATGTGGGTCATCAAAGCTATGCCCACAAAATTATTACGGGCCGTCGCGATCAGATGAATACCATGCGACAAGCGGGTGGCTTGTCAGGTTTTCCTAAACGTAGCGAAAGCCCTTATGATGCCTTTGGCGTCGGCCATTCAAGTACCTCTATTAGTGCTGCACTAGGCATGGCCATCGCATCACAGCTTAATAATGATCATCGACGCGCTGTTGCTATTATTGGCGATGGCGCCCTGACTGCAGGTCAAGCCTATGAAGCGTTGGCACATGCCGGTGATTTAAGTGCCAACTTATTGGTTATTTTGAATGATAATGAAATGTCGATTTCTAAAAATGTCGGCGGCATGTCTAATTATCTAGCACGGTTATTATCAGGTAAATTTTACGCCTCAGCCCGCGAAGGTAGTAAAAAAGTATTAGAAAAATTACCCACTGCTTGGGAATTTGCTCGCCGAGCAGAAGAGCACATGAAAGGCATGGTGATCCCTGGCACCTTATTTGAAGAAATGGGCTTTAATTATATCGGCCCGATTGATGGTCATGATCTTGATACTTTAATTGCAACGTTAAGTAATTTACGAGAACGTAAAGGTCCGCAGTTTTTACACATTGTCACCAAAAAAGGTAAGGGCTACGAGCCGGCTGAACAACAACCCGGTAAGTTTCATGGCGTAAGCCCCGCCGGCAATGATAAAAGCAAAGTTTCCGGTCCAAGTTATACTCAAATCTTCGGTCAATGGCTGTGTGATATGGCTGAACAATGCCCTGATCTCGTCGCCATCACCCCTGCGATGTGTGATGGTTCTGGTCTCAATGACTTTTCAGAACAATACCCAGATCGCTATTTTGATGTCGGCATTGCAGAACAACATGCTGTTACCTTAGCGGCGGGGATTGCCTGTGAAGGCAAAAAACCTGTTGTGGCCATTTATTCAACCTTTTTACAACGCGCTTACGATCAACTTATTCACGATATTGCAATTCAAAATTTACCCGTATTATTTGCAATTGATCGCGGTGGCTTAGTGGGTGCTGATGGCGCAACACATGCAGGTAGTTTTGATTTAAGTTATTTACGTTGCATTCCTAATCTAGTGGTTATGGCTGCATCTGACGAAAATGAATGCCGCCAAATGCTGACAACGGGCTACCAGCATGATGGACCTTGTGCTGTGCGCTACCCTCGTGGAACTGGTACTGGCATTGATATTTCCCCCGCATTGACAGCGCTTGAAATAGGAAAAGCAGAATTTAAACGCCAAGGTAAAAAAATCGCTATTCTTGCCTTTGGCACCATGGTTTCCCCTGCCGTTGAAGCCGCAGAAAAATTAGATGCAACCGCAATCAATATGCGTTTTATCAAACCTTTAGATACACAACTTATTAGTGATGTCGCCGCCAGCCATGATCTAATAATCACCATTGAAGAAAATACTCATCTTGGTGGTGCAGGTAGTGGAATCGCAGAATTCTTACTCTCAATCGGCAATACTACGCCTGTTGAGATAATGGGCTTGCCCGATAAATTCCTTAATCATGGTGACCATAAAACAATGCTTTCAGCATGTGGTTTAGATGCAGTAGGAATTATTACTACTGCCCAAAAACATTTCCCAGTATAATAGTCAGGATTATGAGTTCAATATACACATTAAAGATTTTAGCTGACTTTGCATCAGCACATACGCTACGCGATTACCCCGGTGATTGTAGCCGTATGCATGGCCATAACTGGAAGTTAGAAGTTGAAGTAAAGGCTACCGAATTAAATGGACATGGTATGGGAATGGATTTTAAAACCATTAAAACAGCCACCCGTGAGTTAGCAAAAACATTAGATCATCGTTATCTCAATGATATTCCACCGTTTGATACTGTTAACCCAACAGCTGAAAATATTGCCCAATATTTCTATCAAAATTTAAGTAAAATATTAAACATAGATACAGCTAAAATTTCAGCTGTAACGCTATGGGAAACCGACCGCGCCTGCGTTCGTTATAGTGAGGACTAAAGAGAATGGCCACAGATAAGAAAGCAGAATGTTGCGACACCATTGAAGACGTTCAGAATATTGCTGATAAACGTCACATTGCTATCGACAAGGTTGGTATCAAAGATATTCAACATCCAATAAGAGTGAGTGACCGTGATGAAGGTGAACAACATACTATTGCTAATTTTAATATGTATGTAAATCTACCTCATCAGTTTAAAGGCACCCATATGTCGCGCTTTGTTGAGATTTTAAATCAAAATGAACGTGAAATTACTGTGCAATCTTTCCGCGAAATGTTGCCACAAATGACTGAACGCTTACAAGCTGAATCAGGTTATATTGAAATGGCGTTTCCTTATTTTGTCAATAAAACCGCCCCTATCAGCAAAGTAGAAAGCTTGATGGATTATCAGGTGACGTTTATCGGCGAAATTACCGGCGATAAAACCGATGTGATGGTTAAAGTAGTGGTGCCAGTAACTAGTCTCTGCCCTTGTTCTAAAAATATTTCAGACTATGGCGCACATAATCAACGCTCACATGTCACCGTCACGGTGCGTGCTGAAAGCTTTATCTGGATTGAAGATATTATTGATTTAGTTGAAGATGAAGCATCATGCGAAATTTTTGGTTTATTAAAACGTCCAGATGAAAAGTTTGTCACTGAAAAAGCGTATGATAATCCTAAATTTGTTGAAGATATTGTGCGAGATATTGCAGCGCAATTAAATGATGATGAACGCATTAATGCCTATACGGTTGAATCAGAAAACTTTGAATCAATTCATAATCATTCAGCTTATGCATTAATTTCAAATGGGTTTGACTGATTTGAACTTTATTCAAAATAGTCCGTGGCTTGGGTAAGCATTAACCGTACTTGTCGGACGACGCTTCGCTTGTCCGACCTACATTACTCTATTATTCTATGGTTTTGATTAATATTTCTGTTTTAGGTTTAGTTTTTGATCTGAGCGATTCATTTCTACCTGATCAAGAAAGGTCATGCCTAACAGTGCCCTCTGAGGCTCTTTTCCATCGATAACCATCGCACGAACATCATGCAATGTAATATCGCCAAGTTGTACTGTGGCTAATGTAACGTCATAGCCAATTTCAGTCCCCGAGGCTGTTTTAATTTGAATTTTAGGCGACTCTAGATAATCTAACCCTACTCTGCTTGCTGTTTCTGCATTCAACGCAATTGCAGATGCACCCGTATCAACAACAAAATCAACAGTGTAACCATTTACTATCCCAGTTGTAAGGTACATTCCATTTGTTGGCCATAAATTTACTTCTGCTTGCGCGGTTGTGGAGCTATAACTAGAACTAATGTGCTCTCCTAGCTGATAGGTTCGCTTAATCCCCGCAATTTCTAAAACTGCTTTTTTGCTATTGGCCGCAATCAACTTCACCCCTTCAGGGCTTGTTTTACCTACTCTTAATAATCGTTGCTGATGATTTATTTCTACTACCGCTTGATTTTTAAATAGACCGACCACAACCACACTTAGATCTTTCGACCATGCAAGTGATGTATTTAGCAGTATAATAGTCCCAACAATCCATAGTTTAATCATAGGTTCAATCCCTAATTTTAATTTTCTGACAGAATAACAGTAAATCACAATGAAAACATCCTCTTTCCCCTCAATCACTGGCGTTATCTTGTCGGGCGGGAAGGCACGCCGTATGGGTGGGCAAGACAAAGGCTTAATTACATTTAACAACAAGCCTTTAATTCGCCATGTTATTGATATTTTGATGCCGCAAATTGATCATCTTATCATTAATGCCAATAGAAACATTGAACTGTATCAAGACTTTGGCTATCCCGTTATTTCTGATTCATTAAAAGATTTCTGTGGGCCGCTAGCAGGCATGCTCAGTGCCATGCAAACCGTTGATAGCGATTATATTCTGACCGTACCTTGTGATGCACCCATGATCTCATCTCATTATCGTCAACGTATGATGGAAACATTATTACATGAACAAGCAGATATAGCCGTTGCATCTGATGGTGAACGTCTACAACCTGTGTTTAGTTTAATCCCTACTCGCCTTCAAAATGACTTAGCTCAATATTTAGCACAGGGTGACCGAAAAATTGATCTTTGGTTTGAACAATATAAATTAGCCGTAGTTGATTTTTCTGATGAGCCCAATTGCTTTGCTAATTTGAATTATCCAGACGATCTTAACACCCATCAAAAAACTGTCTCATCACCTATTCCTCTTCTCGGGTTTGCAGCCTTTAGTGGCACGGGGAAAACAACACTATTGCGCCAATTAATCCCCGTATTAAAACAGAAAAATATTAACGTAGCTGTTGTTAAACATGCCCACCATCGCTTTGATATCGATATTCCCGGTAAAGATAGTTATGAAATAAGACAAGCTGGAGCACAACAAGTGCTGGTTTCATCACGTAATCTTATGGCATTAATGGAGGTGCAATCTGCTGAGATGATAGAGCCGCAATTAAGTGATCTTATTCCACGAATAAACACTAAAACGGTAGATCTTATTTTAGTCGAAGGCTTCAAAGACGAAGCCTTTCCTAAAATTGAACTGCATCGTCCGTCACTCGACAAACCTTTATTGCATCCCAACGATAACAATATTATTGCCATTGCCGCAGATGCACATATAAATATTGAAAAAACTATCGATCAGCTTGATATAAATGATATTCAAAAATTAGCTGACTACATTCAAACTTTCATTATCAACTGGACGACTTAACATGGCTGAATTCATCCCCCAACCCAGCTGTGCTGATGCACATGAACCTAATAGCCTAAGTATATCGCAAGCAACACAACGTATTACCGATCTTATCTTACCGATTACTGAGTCTGAAACACGATCATTACGAGATGCATTAGATTTTGTACTACACACTGATATTATTTCACCAATTAATGTTCCTCCGCACAATAATTCAGCGATGGATGGTTATGCCATTCATGGTTCAGACATTACATCTGACAAATTTAGCCTTAGACAGGTAGGCATTGCTTATGCTGGGCAGCCCTTTGATGGTGCCATCCAGCAAGGCGAATGCATTCGCATTATGACAGGCGCAATGATGCCTGCAGACTGTGACACTGTGATTATGCAAGAACATGTCGAGGTTAATGACACGCTTATTACTATTCACGGTCTACATCAGCATGGTCAAAACGTGCGCATGGCTGGGGAAGATCTCAAATTTGATGAAGCTGTTCTGAGCGAAGGACATAAAATCACTCCTGCTGATTTAGGTTTAATTGCATCATTAGGCATTGCTGAACTGACCGTTAAACGTAGAATTCGTGTTGCTTTCTTTTCTACCGGCGATGAATTGCGTTCAATAGGAGAAGAATTACAAGCTGGCGAAATATACGATAGTAATCGCTACACACTTCACGGCATGCTGAGTCATCTTAATGTTGAAATTATTGATATGGGTGTAGTGCCCGACCAAAAACAAGCATTACGAGAAGCATTACAACAAGCCTCTGAGCAAGCTGATGTTGTATTAACAACAGGCGGAGTCTCGGTAGGCGATGCTGATTACGTTAAAGAAATGTTAACTGAATTAGGCAAAGTCGATTTTTGGAAAATCGCGATGAAACCAGGGCGACCACTTGCATTTGGCACCATTAATAATACTTTGTTTTTTGGTCTTCCGGGCAACCCAGTTTCGGTGATGGTGACTTTTTACCAATTTGCTTTGCCGGCTTTACTACAACTTTCAGGTGAGGCGGCTCCGGTAAAACAACTTATTCAAGTTAATTGTGTCAGCCCGATTCGTAAACGTGCGGGGCGCTTTGAGTTTCAACGCGGTATTTTGTTTCAAGATAATCACGGTGTCACCCAAGTTAAAACAACAGGTGAACAAGGATCGGGGATCTTACGCTCCATGAGTATTGCTAATTGTTTTATTTTATTAGAAGAACAATGTGATGGCATTGAACCCAACACGATTGTTACTGTTCAACCCTTTTCAGGCCTGATCTAAATGACCGAAAATATAGTGAAAAAAAAGTTAGAGTTCAATAAATTAAAAAAACGTCTGCGCCGTAATGTAGGTAAAGCTATCTCTGACTATAATATGATCCAAGATGGTGACAAGATCATGGTTTGTTTATCGGGTGGCAAGGATAGTTATACCCTGCTCGATATTTTGATGAATCTACAGAAACATGCGCCGATAAAGTTTGATATTGTCGCGGTTAATCTTGATCAGAAACAACCCGGATTTCCAGAACATATTCTGCCCAAATATCTTGCTGAAATCGGTGTTGATTATCATATTATTGAAAAAGATACCTATAGTATCGTCAAAGAAGTTGTTCCTGAAGGTAAAACAACCTGCGGAATATGCTCACGGTTACGTCGCGGATCATTGTATGGCTTTGCGCGCCAAAATGGCATCACAAAAATTGCGCTAGGTCATCATCGTGACGATATTATTGAAACAGCATTTCTAAATATGTTCTATGGCAGTAAAATAAAAGCCATGCCACCAAAACTATTAAGTGATGATAAAACTAATATTTTGATCCGACCACTAGCCTATTGCAAAGAAACAGATATCATTCGCTATGCTGACCATCAGCAATATCCAATTATTCCATGTAATTTATGTGGCTCACAAGAAAATATGCAACGCCAAGTCATCAAAGAAATGTTGCAAGGTTGGGAAAAGCAACACCCCGGTCGTTTAGAAAATATTTTCCGCAGCTTACAAAATATCTCCCCATCACAATTGGCAGATAATGAATTATTTAATTTCAAAGATCTGGAACTACAACGAAAAACGCTGACTGGCGATGAAGATGCCGATTATGATGATCGCCAATATCCCTTAGCTCGAGAAGGGTAGGAATACTAATACCATGCAACAACCAACATTAAATCCACAACCCGTTAAAAAATTTGCTTTATTTGAATTAGGCTTTAGACCATTTTTCCTACTAGCCAGCTTATTTTCTATTATCGCAACTTCAATATGGATGGCAAATTACACCTTTGGGTGGACATTACCTGTCAGTACAATCACCCCTATTGCTTGGCATGGGCATGAAATGGTTTTTGGTTATAGTGTTGCAATCATTGCCGGTTTTCTACTAACGGCAGTACGAAACTGGACAGGTGTGCAAACCATCCAAAGATGGCCTTTATTTTTATTGGCGCTAACATGGTTACTGGCAAGAATACTGCCACTACTTAATTCACCTATTCTATTTGTCTGGGGGGCTTTATTTGATATTGCTTTTTTGGTTGGCCTCACCCTCGCCATACTTCATCCTATTGTTAAGGTAAAGCAGTGGCGACAAACGGCGATAGTATCTAAAATTATTCTTCTATTATCTGCAAATATTGTGTATTACCTCGGCGTATTTCACATTATCGATCAAGGCATTTCTTGGGGCTTATTTTCAGGTGTATATTTTATTATGGCACTCATTTTTACACTTGCCAGACGCGTTATGCCGTTTTTTATCGAACGTGGGGTTGGCTACCAAGTTCAATTAAAAAATTGGTCATTTATTGATGCCAGTAGTTTATTATTCTTAGCCGCCTTATGGATTAGTGATGTATTCCTCAAACAGGCATTACTCACCGCTCTTCTTTCACTTGTGTTGGCAGTATTGCACAGCTTTAGACTCTCAGGTTGGTATACCAAAGGAATATGGAAAAAACCATTATTATGGGTTCTTTTTGTAGGCTATAGCTTTTTCATATTAGGCTTTATTCTTAAAGCACTTAATTTCTTCACCCTGTATCCAACAACCATACCACTTCATGCTTTCACCTATGGCGGCATTGGTATGATGACATTAGGTATGATCGCACGAATCTCCTTAGGTCATACGGGTAGAAATATTAATCAGCCACCTACTATTTTAAAATGGGTATTTCTCTGCTTATTTCTGGGCACAATTATTAGAGTTATCTTTCCCATATTTTTTCCAAGTGCCTACCTTCATATAATAGGAACAGCACAGCTGTTATGGATAATCGCATTTGCATTATTTGTAGTGCCATATTTTACAATTTTTATTAGCCCTAGAGCTGATGGACAGCCTGGCTAGGTTTTTCTGCCATAATTCTGCAATATTAAACTGATAGTATTGTTGTTAAATCAACTTATCACTTAATAATGCTTTGACAAAATCAAGTAAGATATTATTTCAAGCCGAGCGAATTATTCCTTGGGTTCTACCCTTGCTACTGCTATTTTCACGCGCCCTAGCTGATCTGACATTAGTATTAATCGGCTTATTATTTTTATATAAGTCTTATCTT
>Ga0256840_1002871_pt1 | contig 14661 bp, 15 predicted proteins | sample 355202metaG_FD_185969 | JGI IMG/M metagenome (GOLD analysis project Ga0256840, IMG submission 185969) | Hydrothermal vent microbial communities from Mid Atlantic Ridge, Atlantic Ocean - 355-202 | ecosystem: Environmental > Aquatic > Marine > Hydrothermal vents | place: Atlantic Ocean: Mid...
AGTCTTCCTTTTGCTTGTTGTATTCGTGAATTTATTTTTGTACCAAGTGTGAAGTTTGTATTGGTATTAAAATCAAAATGTGTACTATAAGCACTATCTGTAAAGTTGAGGTTAATTTTACTGCTATTAATAACCTTCATCATCTCTGCATGTTTAATAAATCCATATTTCGATCCAGCACCATATGTTTTTACATTAATTCCATTTTGTTGTAAGTATTCTATATATTCTTTACGATTAGCTTTGTTAAGATTTCCAGTAAAAGAAACATCTATCTCCTTTTTCAACTTTTTTGATATAAACATATTTTTATTATAAAGACTATAGAGTGTAAATGCAGATATATTATAAAAACTATAGAGTGAGTTTTTTGGTATGATAGTAAAAGGAAGTATATAATCTGCTAATTGAAAATAGTATCTATCTCGAGATTCAAAGAATGTTTCAGGATCTGGTGATGTATTAATAATACAAAGTTTGTATATTTGTTTAAGTCGATATAAAAATTTTAAATCTATTGTAAAATCTTCAGCTGCATAACTAATAAAAAGATATTGGATATTTTTTGTTTTTATTAATTTCTCAAGTTCAACTTCAAATCCTCTCTTTCCATGTGTGAAGTATAAATCATAATAGTCTAATGCAATAAGACCTTCTATATTCTCTTCAAGACCATATTTATAAGAATCCCAAATTGTATATGTATCTGGTCTAGAAGATGGGTTGTTATGACTAAGTCGTGTAAGAAGTAGGGTCTTGTTATTCATTATACTATTTCCATAGCTATATAAACAAAGTCAGATAGATTCTCAATAATAACTCTATCGTAATCATTCAATTGTATAAACACAATAGCCAATTGAGTAGTTAAATAATTATCTATAGGTGTATTTTGTTCTACTAAATCAAGTTTATAAATAACTTTCTCTTGTAAGGTTGAATCAATAGTGATATTTTTGAAAATACCATTTTGATTAGGCATAACGACATAACGGACAACAAAATCTTGATTTTTCTTTTTATTTGAAAACTCATTATTTATCTCTTTGTCTAAGTAAGCTTTTACAACAGCTTTTGAGTATTTAACACCATCACAATACTCCATAAGCCAAGGATATAAATCCCCTGGAATTCGACGCGTTACATCTATGATATAAGGTAGTTGACCTTTTATAATAATCTGCAGATGAAACATCCCATCTACAAGGTTTAATTTTTTAGCTATTGTTTCAATATCTGTGCAAATTTTTTGTTCTATATCTTTATCTAATAGAATTGGGTAAGCGGTAGTAATAAGATAAGGGTTTACTCCTGAATCATCTTTACCGCTAAAGCTGTATATAATCTTTTGATCTTTTAAAAAAACTGAATAAGCTATAAGTTTACCCTCTATATGCTCTTCAATGAATATCTCGTTAGAAACTTTTTGTGTGATTTTGAGTTGCTCTAAAAGTTCGTCTTGTGTATTGACGATGCTAACTCCATTTCCACCAGAGAGTTGCGTTGGTTTAATAACAACTGGAAAATTTATATTTGATAATGAAGTTTTACTATCATACAAAAACCCTTTTGGAGTGCAAACTTCATTTTCTAAACAAAACTTTTTAAACTTCCATTTGTTGTGTAATAATTTTGCGGTTTCAATTAAATCGAAGTTTCCAATTTTAAGCTCATGAGAGAGTATAACAGTATTTATATAAGAAGCTTCTCCACATCCTGGTATGAGATGTTTGATTTTTTCTTTGTTGATAATATTTTTAATCTCTTTAAAATTATTGAAATCTATTTTATAAAATTTATCAGCATAGCTATGCCCTATGTAATCATTTCTGTTTGCTAATGTAATCACAAATAGTCCAAGCTCTTTAGCGGCATTTATAAGAGGGATGTCTCTATGACTACCTCCTAAGATTAAAACTTTTTCCATTATGCTACTACCTTTACTATATAATTAAAAATTCTTTTACAACCAAGCGAATCAATTTCACTACTCGTATCAAAATTATTTTTTGTATTTATTTTATCTTTTAATGCTTTTTTCCAGTTTTTAGCATTAATATCGACAAAATCAAAAGCAAGTTTATGTTTAAGTAATTGTGAAACCCCTACTTTTTGATTGTAATTAATAGCAATTATTAAAGTCGGTATTTTTAAAAAAGCGAGTTCATATACACTCATGCTTGAAGTTGAGATTGCCAAAGAACTTTTTGCCATACTATCAATTAACTCTTTATCGTTTGGTTTAAATAATACTTTTGTATTTGAAAATTGTTCTAATTTATTAATATCATTTTCTTTATTGGTAATAATAACTTTCTTTATATCTATATCTTTTAAAGCATCCAATATTTCTATATTTAAGTTATTTATATCATTGCCACCAAGCATAATAAAGATCTGCTTTTTTCTGTCTTGTTGATATTGGGTTAAAATCTCTTTTATTGGAATATAGCGTAGTCCTAAGAGATAATGGTGTTTTGCTTCCTTATTTTTATAAAAAATGGTATCTGCATCTGGGGCAAAGTTTATAATGATGCCTTTTGGATAGTTTAATCTTTTGTAATCATCTATATAAACAGCAACTTTACATGATCTTGATATTGTGTTATATATATCAATGGTAGCAATATAGCTATCTATAAAAATTACATCATATTGTTTTTCAATATAACATTTTTCCCATGTAAAAGATATAACATCGGGGTATTTATATTTAAAATCTATATCGCTATCAAGAAAAAAATATCCTTCCCAACCCATTTTTTTGAAAAACTGAAAAATTGTGTAAGAACGCACAAGGTGTCCCATACCTTTTGTAGTGCCTGCTTCTGTGAAAAAAGCTACTTTCAAGTTAATAAATCCCATGAAAGAAGAGTTCCAAATTCAATGTTTTGTTTTGCTATTTTTCCATCAACCAAATCTAAGTATTTAGGTTCAATTCCTCCACCAGGTCGTAAACTTTTAAAGTTTACCCCTTCTTTTAGTGCTTCATCTTTTGCAATATCTTTTATTGCAATTAATGACCTTTGGGGTTTGTTTGGTATGATTGGGTACTCTACTTTACCAATGGCATCAGATACCATTTGGGAACCTTCTACAATCTCTTTTAATTCCTCTGGAGTTGCTGAAAAAAAACTATCTGCTGTTTTATAGTTTCTACTTAGTATAAAATGTTTTTCAATAACACTAGCCCCCAATGCAATAGAGGAGATGGGTATAGCACTTCCAAGTGTGTGATCAGACAATCCAATAGGACACTTAAAAAGTTCTTGCAGATGTTGGATAGTTGCAAGGTTTATATTTTTTGGATCTGCTGGATATTCACTGGTGCATTTTAAGATTATTAAATCTTTTACATTTTCTTCTATTAAGACTGCAACTGCATCATTGATTTGCGAAATTGTAGCATTTCCAGTGCTTATGATTATTGGCTTTCTGGTTTGTGCAATTTTGCGTACCAATGGCAAATCGATAATCTCAGGAGATGCGATTTTATAAGCTGGCATGTTGAATTTTTCTAAAAATTCTACAGAGCTATAGTCAAATGGACTTGAAAATAGAGTAATATCAACTTCCTTAGCAACCTCTATAAGTGTTGGTGTCCACTCCCAAGGTGTATAAGCATCTAAATATAAATCATAAAGATATTGCCCCTCCCAAGCACCTTTTGCTTGATACTCATCTTTCTTACAATTTAATGTCATGGTATCAGCCGTATAAGTTTGAATTTTTACAGCATCAGCACCACATTTTTTAGCTTCTTTAATAATCTTTATCGCCACTTCTATATCATGGCCATGGTTTGCAGACATCTCAGCTATAATGTACGGCTTGCAAGTGTTTCCTATTCTAGTATCGCCTATAGTGACAACTTGGTTAAGATTGTGCATATATATCCTTATCTAATAATTCTAATACTTTTAAACGCTTCAACTTTCTTTTTCCCAACTATCTTGTTCTTGATATATGGTCTTATACATCAATTCCACTCTCTTCCAATCCTCTAAAGTATCTATGTCCTGAACTAAGTGACGAGGCAAAATAATAGGAATAGAATCTTTACCAAAAGGTATATCGGTTAGTTTATTGTGCAGGTTTTCCCAATAAAACTGCCCTGCGTCTTGATAAGCCTCTTCTAAATCTTGGCTGCGTGAGGCATAATATTCTGGTGTAAACATTTCACATCGCCCCTTTTGGGTGATTTTAAAAGTTCGCTGAATTGGAAATGGCATAGAAGTTACACTAAAGACCATATGTGCATCACTCTGTTGCAGCTTTTCTAACCCCTCTTTAAGATACTCAACTTGTAAAAGAGGAGCTGTTGCATAGATGGTACACAAAAAATTATACGCTTCTCCTTGTTCTTGAAGCTGTTTGAGAGTATGCTTTACGGCATCGCCACTACTTGTAAAATCATCTGCTAACTCTTTTGGGCGTAAAAATGGTACTTCAGCCCCATACTCTTTTGCAATGTTTGCTATTTCTTCATCATCTGTTGAGACAACCACTTTCTCAAATAGCTGACTTTTTAGTGCTGTTTCAATGCTGTAAGCGATGAGCGGTTTACCATGAAAAAGTTTAATATTTTTCCGTGGTATCCGTTTACTTTCACCACGAGCTGGAATAATTGCTATTGCTTTTGTATCTTTCATCAAAAACTACACCCTCTATGTGCATATTGAGAAATTATATCTAAAACAGTATCGGCAACATACTCTGCATCTTCCATGCTCATAGTTTGGTTGCATGGTATAGAGATTTCAGAACGATAAAAATCATTTGCTACAGGGAGTGAGACTTCACCAAATTTTTCTTTATAGTAGCTGTTTTGATAGATGGGTTTGTAGTGTACTTGTACTCCAAGTCCTCTTTTTTGCATTTGAGTAAAAATCTCCTCTTTTTGACAATGGAGTTCTGGATTTAAAATGATAGGGTAGAGGTGTCTGGAGCTAATAGTACCTTTTTCTATTTTTTGCGTTAAAAATAGTTTTTGACTGCTAAAGCGTTCATCAAAATAAGAGGCAATTTCATTTCTTGTTTTTATAAACCTATCAAGTTTTTTAAGTTGTGAAATCCCAAGTGCAGCAGCAATTTCTGTCATGCGGAGATTGTACCCCATGCTTAGCATATCAGAGTTCCATAGTGCTTTTTTCTCAACCCCATGAGAGCGAAAAAGGCGAAGTTTTTGTGCAAATGCTTCATCATCTGTTAGCACTGCTCCCCCTTCACTTGTGGTAATAGGCTTGATGGCATGAAAACTAAAGATACTCATATCGGCAAAACTTCCTATTTTTTTTTCATTTACGCTTGATCCTAAGGCGTGAGAGGCATCATCTATGTAAAGAAGCTTGTACTTTTTTGCTAAGGTAGCTATTTTTTGATGTGCAACAGGTTTGCCTGCAAAATCAACAACAACTATAGCTTTTGTTTGAGGGGTGATGAGTGCTTCGATTTTTGTTTCATCAATGTTCCCATCAAGTTTGACATCGCACCAGATTGGTTTTGCGCCAAGTGTTACAAACATATTTGAAGTTGCTACAAAACTTATGGGGGTAGTGATTATCTCATCATTGTTTTGTATGTTTGCTACGCTATAGGCTGCAAAAAGGGCAGAAGTTGCAGCATTAAAAGCTACTGCATATTTGGCTTTTGTATAGGTGCAAAGAGCTTCCTCAAACGCAGCAACTTTGGGACCTTGTGCCAAGAGATTGCTTTTAAGAGTTGTAACAACAGCTGCGATGTCATCTTCTTCTATGAGCTGTGTTGAATAGCTTAACATTTAATACTCGTCTTGTTGTGTAGTTTCTAGTTTCTCTAACAGTTCTTTGCAAGAGAGCCAAATAAGATTGTCTTTTGAGTTGTATTCAAACCCTTGTGAAACAGCTTTTCCTTTTTCGTTGAGGTTGTTACATGTAAAGTCAAGTGGTGAAGAAAAAGTTATGCTTGGTTGTATGACAAAGTGGTCATCAAACTCAAGAGTGAGGTGCGAATCATCTTTTGGACACATAATTTCATGAAGTTTTTCGCCAGGGCGGATGCCTATGATATTTTGAGGCAGGTCAGGGGCTATTGCCTTTGCCATCTCTGTCATTTTCATTGAAGGTATTTTTGGAACAAAAATTTCACCACCTTGCATTCTTTGAAAATTTTTGAGTACAAAATCAACACCTTCTTGCAGAGTAATCCAAAAACGGGTCATATTTGGCTCAGTGATTGGTAACGATGTGGCACCTTCATCTATAAGCTTTTTGAAGTAGGGTATAACAGAACCGCGTGAACCTAACACATTTCCATAGCGGACAACGGAAAATTTTATATCGTGAGTGCCTCGTAAATTGTTTGCTGCAACAAAAAGCTTGTCTGAGACTAATTTACTTGCACCATATAAATTTGCAGGGGATGCTGCTTTGTCTGTTGAGAGGGCAATGGTGCAAGGGACTTCGTTGTCTATGACTGCATCTATGATATTTTGCGCACCCATGACATTTGTTTTTATGCACTCCATTGGGTTGTATTCTGCAATGGGAACATGCTTGAGTGCGGCAGCATGCACAACAAAATCAACGCCATTCATAGCCTTTTGTAAACGAGGTAAGTCGCGTACATCGCCTATGAAATAACGCATACATGTATCATTAAATTTTTGTGCCATTTCAAACTGTTTGAGTTCATCTCGTGAATAGATGATTATTTTCTTTGCTTTATAACGCTTTAGGATTGTACGCACAAACTGCTTGCCAAAGCTGCCAGTGCCTCCTGTGATGAGTATAACTTTATCATTAAACATTTAATACTATCCTAATTTTTCATATTTTAGTACTATAGCAAATACAATACCATTTGATATTGCATAATAATAGTATCCTAATTGTTAGTATTCGTTTGTGCACTAATTATCTGTTGTAGAGAAGAAAATTGAGAATTTAATCTGCTGATAATTCCATCATACGCGGTAAATCTTTTTGTCATAATCTCATAACGAGCATCTAATGATGCCTGAGCACTTAGTTTTCTATCGGAGAGGCTACTAGCATCTGTTTTTAAGCTTGTTTCAAATGTACTTAGAGCTTTTCCGTAACCGGTATAACTTTTTAGTTTATCATTTATATTGGTAAATAAACCGGTTTGCGTATTTCCATTGCTGTCTAATCCTCCAGTAAAGAAGAGTTTGGCAGCATCAGGATTTGTACTGAGTTTTGATTCAAGAGTAGTTTTGTCTAGAGTCATTGTTCCATCTCTAGAAAGACTTATGCCATAATCTACGATAGAATTAGTTCCAAATCGTGCTGTAATTGTCTGTGTAAGATCTTGACTGATAGATCTTACAAAAGAATTACCATTAAAAACACCTTTTGCTCCTGTGTCTTTGTTGAAAGCTGTCATATCATTGAGATTTGTAATTAAATTATTATAATCATCTACAAACTGTTGCATTGTATCTGTAATACTTGTAGTATTTTGTTTTATATCTACTTTAGATACATCACCTTCTGATTTAAGTGTTATGTTCACACCTAAAATCAAATCACTAATATTATTTGTGCTTCTGGTAATGTCGATACCGTTATATTTAAAACTAGCATCCGTTGCAGCTTGAATTGTCTGATATCCGCTAGGATTATTAGTAGCATCATACGCCAAAAGTTGATTTTTTAGCAAACCACCGCTATCATTAAGGGTAATGGCTTGATTTACACCAGTTGTTGCAGAAGTCAATACCAGATTGTAAGCATTTGCACCAGTTTGTAAAACAGAAGCATTTATGCTTCCTCCAACTTTGTCAGTAATTGCCTGTGCCAAATCATCAAGTGTTGTCGTCTCGTTATAAGGAATGTTATATGTATTGCCGTTTATACTTATGTCCAATGTCTCACTGCCGTTATAGTCAGCAGCATTGTTAGAACCTACTGTTGTAGTATTTTTATCTGCAAAACTACCGCCTTGAATAATGTCCTTTTTTGCAAGCGTTGTAGTTTCAAGTGTAAATGATTCTACATTTGCTCCCGCATCGACAGTAACATCAGCTAATCCAGTTACATTGACTGTCTTGGCATCAAAAAGCGTGTCATAACTTAATGAAGAGGCATCTGCTTTTAAGGTATTCATTAAAGTAGAAAGCAATTTTTCTGCATCTTGTTGTTGTGTGTTAAATGTAATTTTATTATCAATAGGTTTAATTATTCTTGATTCATCTGCAGCTTTAAGCTTATCAATGACATCAGCCGTTAAAACGCCCGAACCGATTCCAAGTGAACTAATATTTCCAGCCATAATAAATCCTTTATATAATCTAAATTGTTAAATTCTTATATATTATATCGTCACTTTTTGAAGAATATTTAATAAAAATTATTTGAAATATATGCTAAATAAAATAATAATATTGCCGATATATTCAGCATAATAAACGATGCCAAACTAAAGGATTGAAAATGTATGGGAATACGGCACATAATATTTATACTCAAAATAATGTTGGAATAGAATCACCAACAAAAATGATAGAAATGCTTTACGAGGGAGTGTTAAGATTTAATGCACAAGCCAAAAAAGCGATAAAAGATGGAATGATAGACAAGCGTGTATATTGGACAAACCGCTCCATTGCAGTTATTACTGAATTGATTACAATTTTAGATAAATCAAAAGGAGATGTCGGATATTATCTTGAAGGTATGTACAATTATCAGATTCATCTTTTAACTGAAGCAAATATTTATAATGATGCACAAAAAATAGATGAAGTTACCAATATTTTCAAAGCTCTTTTAGAAGCATGGAAAGAAAGTACGCACTAATGTGGATACAAGAATTCAAAATCGCTTTAATCGAAGAAAATACGCAAAAGTTGGCAGAACTTACAGAAACTGACTTAAAGTTTGAAAGTGTTGAAGAAACAAAAGAGGCTATGTATCTCATTAAGCAAGCAGAGACACTCTTTTACAGATTAAAAGATGAAACAGCATTCTCTATGAAGCAGTTGAAAAAAAATATAAACTTTTTAAGGGCAACAGAGGCTCCCTCTGCAAACACACTTGATATTACTTCTTAGTTTTTTTAGCAATTCCAAAATGTAAACTTCGTATGGTGTAATCACTAACTACAGCGCCTTTTCTCATTTTTAAAATATGCTCAACGGCATCGGTAATATCTGAAGCAAGCAGTTTTTCATCCTTTTTTTTACTGACATCAAAACGCAACTCATCATAAAAACTACTCTGTGTCATATCTGGATTTATATTTGTTACGCTGAGTCCGCTTTTTCTTGTCTCTTCAAAAAGTGCATCACTAAAAGCTTTCAGTCCTGCTTTTGTCGCTGAATAAACAGCAGCAAATTTACTGGCTCTGATTGCTTCAATGGAGTTAATGTTGATGAGGTATCCGGCATTTTCTTTGAGAGAACGCAGTACGGCATTTGTAAGTAGCATCGGTGCCGTAAGATTGACAAAGGTCATTTCGCTAATGATGTTTACATGTAACTCCTCATGAGGCTCAAAACGACCGAATCCAGCACAATTTATAAGTATAAAAACATCTTCTTTTTTAACTCTTTCACATAATTTCATTGTCTCTTTTTCTTCTGCGAGGTTACATGTAACTGCATGAAAGTTGTCATGATTGAAATCACTCTCTTTTATGTTCCTACTCACGCCTAACACAGTATAACCCAGTGTTAGCAGTTTGTTTGTTATTGCTTTTCCTATACCGCTGCTTGCCCCTGTCACTACTGCTTTTTGCACAATTTGTCCTTATAATTTTGATATACTACATGTATGAAAAATATTTACATAACAGATCTAGACCACACCTTTTTACGGAGTGATTTGTCTCTAAGTGATTATACTAAAAAAATATGGAACTCGTATGCCCCAGATGCAGTTTTATCTGTCGCAACAGCGAGAACCTATAAAAAAACGGCACAGTTTTTAGAAGGTGTGCGTGTAAATGCACCGATGATATTACTTGATGGTGCACTTATTGCTACAATGGATAAAAAAATAATTGACACAAAATTTGTGAGCAAAGAAGTCGCTGATACCATTATAGATGAAGGAGTAAAATTTGGAATCTATCCTTTTGTACTTTCACTCGTTGATAATGAACTCAATGAAGCATTTTCTTACGCTACAACACTCAACAGCTATCAAAGTGAAATAATAAAACGCTATGCCAATGATGATTATACACGGGCTTTTAAAAATTTACGAGCCATGCAAAATAATTTTAAAATCGTGTATATGGCTGATGAAGTACTTTTGCGTGCGTTAGAAAAAAAGCTCAAAGCTATTTTTAAAGAAGAACTTAAGTATATTTTGGCACCTGAAGCCTATATGGGATGTTATTTTTTGACCATTTTACATAAAGATGCCGACAAATCTCACGGCATACAAAGCGTAAGCGAAGCAGTCGGTTTTGATTTGAAAAAACTAACGGTTTTTGGCGATAATTTTAACGATATAGGTATGTTTAAGTTGGCAAATATTTCTGTAGCCGTTGCAAATGCACAAAAGGATGTGAAAGAGTGCGCAGATATAGTTTTAAAACATACTAATGATGAAGACGGGGTGGCAAAATACCTTTTGGAGCTTAAAAATGAATAAGCAGTCGAGTGTTTTGGCGATGATAATTATAGGTATTTTATTTTTTATCTTTGGTTTTGTGACTTGGCTCAACGGTTCGTTGATTCCGTATTTGAAAATTATTTGTAATCTCAATGAATTTGAAGCACTTTTTGTGACTTTTGCATTTTATATTGCATATACTGTAATGGCTCTACCGATGGCTATGCTTTTGGAAAAAACCGGCTATAAAAAAGGGATGGCATTGGGGCTTTTTATTATGAGTTTTGGAGCTTTACTTTTCATTCCTGCGGCACTTAGCGGTGATTTTTTAATTTTTTTAGGAGCACTTTTTACACTTGGAACAGGACTTACAATACTGCAAACTGCATCAAATCCATATATAGTTTTAGTAGGACCAATCGAATCTGCGGCAATGCGCATAAGCATCATGGGGCTTATCAACAAGAGTGCCGGTGTGTTAGCCCCACTTCTTTTTACTGCCTTAGTAATCTCCGATATTGGATCGTTTTCTCAGTTAGGAGCTACAAATACACAGGAACTTGCATACAATCTTATAAAACCTTACATTGTTATGGCAGGCATACTTTTTTGTTTGACACTCTTTGTCTGGTTTTCCTCTCTACCTGAATTGGAATTTGAAGAAGACCCTTATGATGATGAAAACATTTTTGGTTTTCCTCGTGTCGTTTTGGGTGCATTGGCTCTGTTTTTTTATGTAGGTATTGAAGTTATTGCCGGTGATACCATAGGACTGTATGGACAAAGATTGGGCATAGTAAATGCAACTTCTCTAACGGCGTACACGATGGGATTTATGGTAGTGGGGTATATTTTAGGCATCTTTTTAATACCAAAATTTTTATCACAAGAAAAAGCGCTTGTCTCCTCTGCGGTACTCGGCATTATTTTTTTGTTTGGGGTAGCTTTTAGCTCTACTACGCAATCACATATAATTACGGGCTTGCCAGACAGCGTAGCATTTGTAGCGCTGCTTGGTCTTGCTAACGCTCTTGTCTGGCCGACTATCTGGCCTTTAGCACTGCAAGATTTAGGAAAACATACGGCAAAAGGAAGTGCCTTGCTCATCATGGCAATATCAGGCGGAGCAGTTGTACCTCTTGTTTTTGGCAAAGTAGCACAACTGACTAGCAATATGCAGATGTCTTATCTGGTGGGTATCGTTTGCTATGCAATGGTTCTGATGTACGGGCTTAAATGGCATAAGATGCATGGATGGAGGCACTGATTGTTTTACTTTTAAGCATAATAGTTAGATAATAGTGTAGAGTATAAAAAAAGGACAGTGTATTATGAATTTCTCAATTGAAGTTGAAATTGTTATATTAATGATGGTTATTGTGTCAGTTGCTATGGGTGTTAGGTATTTTAGTAAATTGCCTTATACTATAGCTTTAATATTTGCAGGTATAATTTTAAGTTTTTTTCACACTTTCCCAGATATTCATCTTACTCCTGATTTGATTTTTCATATATTGTTGCCTCCTTTACTATTTGAAGCAGCTTTTAATCTCAATGCTAACGAATCTAAAGCAAACATAAAACCAATATTGATTTATGCTGTCTTTGGTGTAATTGTATCAACTTTTGTCATTGCTTTCTTCCTTCAGACAGTTTTTGGACTATTTGACATAGACAATAATATTCCTATTATTGCTTTACTGCTATTTGGGGTTGTTATCTCCTCTACCGACCCCATCTCAGTACTGGCAATTTTTAAAGAACTAGGTGTTCCAAAAAGATTGTCATCTATTATTGAAGGTGAAAGCTTATTAAATGACGGTATTTCCATTGTTGTATTTACCATTATTTTATCGCTTGCCATATCACATGGAGAATTTCATATTGTCGACGGTATTAAAGATTTTGTTCTTGTTGCATTTGGAGGGGCAACAGTTGGAGTGATTTTAGGGCTTACTTTTTCAAGAATTACAGCTCTGGTTGATGACCATTTAATTGAGATTACACTCACGACAGTAGTTACATATTTGACATATATAATAGCAGAGTATTTTTCAGTATCTGGGGTAATTGCAGTTATTTTTGCCGGCTTAATGGTTGGAAACTATGGTACAAAGATTGGTATGAGTCCAACAACAAGAGTCTCCGTGAAAGATTTTTGGGATTATATCGCTTTTGTTATAAACTCCGTTGTATTTTTCATTATTGGACTTGAAGTGAGTATGATAAATATAGCTACTAATTTTCATTATATAGCACTGGGTATTGTAGCAGTTTTAGTCGGTAGAATAGTTTCTGTAGTCGTGCTAACTCCATTGATAAATATTATAGATAAACCAATAAGTTTTAAATGGCAGACTATTTTTATATGGGGAGGAGTTAGAGGTGCCTTAGCTATGGCATTAGCATTGGCAATTCCAAAAGAGTATGAATATCGAGATATGATTTTAATGATGACTTTTGGAGTTGTTGGTTTCTCTTTAATTGTTCAAGGTTTATCTATTGCTTCTTTATTAAAATTATTTAAGATTGGAGGTAAAGATAAAAATCTTCAAAAATATGAATATGAAAAAGGGAAACTAATTGCCATAAACGGGGCACTAGAAGATCTTGAAATTATGTATAAAGAAGCCTTAATATCTGAACATGTATATAAACTACTTTTGGAATATCAAACAAAAGATTTAGGCAAAGCAAAAGATGTTATTGAAGATTTGGCAAAAAATGATGATGTTAGAGAATATGAGTTTAAAACATCACTTAAGAGATTGTTTTTAAAACAAAAAGACTCTATTCAAGACTCCATGAAGCATGGTATAATCTCTTTACAATCTGGTGAAAAATTAATATCTCTTATCAATAAAGAAATATTATATATTGAAAATAAAAGTAATTAAGTCGTATTTTTGAAGTGGTGGACCCTCAGGGATTCGAACCCTGGGAGGTATGACCCTCGCCGGTTTTCAAGGTAGTCGAGAAAAAGAGCTGTATCAGGGGAAGGGCGATGAACAGTGAAGTTTTGCATTTGTCTCCAAGTCTAAAATGTGTCTTATTTATGTCTTTTTATTGTGGTTGCCGTTTGATAGTTAGTGGGATAGGTAGAGGCATATACCCTTAATAATTTCTTATATTTTAGTTCTACCAACCCAATAATTGGGATGCCTATGATGATGAGCAATTGCAATTATAAGAATAGAGTTTTCTTCAATTGAATAGAGTACATTATAGGGGAATTTATGCATGATACACCTTCGTATATTTGGTTTTATTTCCCTCCATGCTGTAGGGAATGTAGCAACTCTTTTAACTGTACTTCTTGCAACACTCTTAAAAGTTGACCATAATCCTGTGAGCTGAAGTTCATAGTAGTCAACTGCATCATCTAGTTCGGCTTTTGTTTCTGGGAAGAACTCAATTTTCATTAATTGAATACTTTCTCAAAAGGAATGGTTTGGACTTTGTTATCTCTATAGTTTTGGAGTCTTTTTTCTGCTTCATTCGCCCAAATGTCGTCAATACTTTCATCTGGTTTATCTAAGCTTTTTAGTAAACTCTCTACAACTATATATCTTTCTTGAGGGTTGAGTTGTAAAGCTTCTTGTAGTATCTGTGTATTACTCATGGGATATTCCTATTTTGTAAGTTAATTGTATATTATAACCTGACCTTACGCATTTTTCAATTTCTGCAACTCCAAATACGAAATTTGATTAGCCCGAATAAGCAACTTCATCCTAAGTGCGAAATGATTTAAATTGTGTTTTATTTTTAAACATTCAAGTTTAAAGAATGAAAAAATAGCCATAAAAACATGGTTACTTTGTGTTCTGATTGTTTTTGTAGGTGATTTAGCTAAAGCAGAATTATGCTTTATTGACTTATGAAACTCTTCAATTTTCCATCGTTTTTCATAGATTGTTGAGACAGAAGATCCATCAAGAGTTATATCACTACATATCAAATTTAATATACCTAGTCAGTCCTGAAAAACCAAAAATACCCCTATTTTAGGCATTTTAAAGCCTATTTTGGCTATACTTTCAACAGCAAAAAACAAGCTAAAAAACTCCAAACTCCTAAAATAGGACAATAATCTTGT
>Ga0256840_1002872_pt1 | contig 14640 bp, 14 predicted proteins | sample 355202metaG_FD_185969 | JGI IMG/M metagenome (GOLD analysis project Ga0256840, IMG submission 185969) | Hydrothermal vent microbial communities from Mid Atlantic Ridge, Atlantic Ocean - 355-202 | ecosystem: Environmental > Aquatic > Marine > Hydrothermal vents | place: Atlantic Ocean: Mid...
GCCCACTTCATCATCCAGCTCACAGGCAAATGGCCCCTCGCCAACGCGGGTGGTGTAGGCCTTCACAATCCCGAGCACAAAATCAACCGCGCCCGGCCCCATGCCGGTGCCCGAGGCGGCCATGCCAGCGGTGGTAGTGGAGGAGGTCACAAAGGGATAGGTGCCAAAATCCACATCCAGCAGCGAGCCTTGCGCCCCTTCAAACAGAATGCGCTTTCCGGCTTTGCGTTTTTCGTTCAGCACCTTCCAGACAGGGGCCGCATAGGGCAGCACGCTCGGGGCGATTTCCAGCAGCTTGGCCTTCAGCGCCGCCGCGTCAATCTCTTCCAGCCCGAGGCCATTTCGCAGGGCGTTATGGTGGGTCAGCAGCCGCGAAATGCGTAGATCAAGCGTGGCTTCATCCGCGAGGTCCGCCACCCGAATAGCGCGCCGCCCGACCTTGTCTTCATAGGCCGGCCCAATGCCCCGCCCCGTGGTACCGATTTTGGCAATGGTGTTCACCTGCTCCCGCGCGCGGTCCAGCTCGCCATGGATCGGCAGAATCAGCGAAGTGTTCTCCGCGATCATCAGGTTGTCATGGGTAATGCTCACGCCCTGGGCCGAAAGCTTGGCGATTTCCTCGCCCAGCGCCCACGGGTCCAGCACCACACCATTGCCGATCACCGAAAGCTTGCCACCGCGCACAATGCCGCTGGGCAGCAGGCTAAGCTTATAAACCTTGCCATCAATCACCAAGGTGTGGCCCGCATTATGCCCGCCTTGAAAGCGCGCAATCACATCGGCGCGCTCGCTTAGCCAATCCACAATCTTACCCTTGCCCTCGTCGCCCCATTGCGCGCCGACTACAACTACATTGGCCATCTCATGCCCCTTGGTTAGGAAGTTACGGGGAGGGTATAAAGGCCTGCGCCCGAAAGGGAAAGCCCCAAGGCGACGCATCCCCCCGCCACAGGCACAACATCGGCAGCGCGGCGCGGGCAAAACCTCGCCACAGGCGCAAGGCCAGACGCGCCGCCCTAGCCCTTTTCAAAAAAGCCGGGGTGGTCTTGCTGGTCGCCATAGGTCAGCACCCGCGCCCCGTAGCGCCGGTTGAGGCCATCCACCACCGATGCCAGCTTTTCACGGCGGCTTGGCGTGGCCGCCTCCAGCGGCAAAAACAGCTCGCCCGAGCGTTGCGACAACAGCAGCACCCGCCCCAGATGCACGCTCACAGAGCCGATTTTGCGTGGCCGTGTGCGCATCATCTGCGCCCAGAGCTTGCCATAAATATCCAGCATGGCGCGGGTGTCCTGGCTGGCCGACAGGCTTTGTGACCCCGCCCAGCCGCCATCGGGCATAAAGCGCACCTGCAGGCTGAAGCGCCGCACGCAATAGCCATCCCGCCGCATGCGCTCGGCGGCTTTTTCGACCAGCCAGCGCCCCACCAGCAGGGCCTCGCGCGGGCGGCGATACGCAGGGGCCAGCACCTTTGACTGCCCATAGCCATGGCGCTGCGTTTCGCCCAGCGGAATGTTTTCGCCCTGCAAGGCCCGCACAAAGCGCTCGCCCTCCACCGAATGCCAGATCAGCCGCGCATGGCGGGGGTCAAGCCGGTAAAGCGCGCGGATATCCCAGACCATCGCCTTGTTGAGCCGCGCCCGTATGCCGCGCGAAATGCCGGGCAGGTCGTCCAGCTCCAGATGCGCCAGCCGGTCGGGCATGTTTTCAGGGGCCAGCCATGAAAGACCGTCGGGCTTTTGCAGCTTGCCCGCGATTTTCGCCAAAAGCGGGTTCGGGCCAATGCCGATAGAGCAGCGCAGCTCTGTGCCCACCTGCGCATAAATCGCCTGCTTCATCTGCCGCGCCAAGGCCTGCGCATTTTCCAGCTTGGCCGTGCTGCCGCCCAGCGCAATCTGGAATTCGTCAATCGAGCGTATCCTTTCAAGCTCTGCCAACCCGTCCAGCACCGCCGCGATTTTCTGGTTTACCCGCGCATAGAGCCGGTGGCGGCTGGGGCGAAACACAATGTCGGGGCACAGCCGCCGCGCATCGGCAATGCGCGTGCCCACGCCAATTCCCAGCGCCTTGGCCTCGTAGCTGGCCGCCACCACCGCGCCCGATTCGGCCGAAACCGCCGTGATCGCCAAGGGCCGCCCGCGCAAAGACGCATCTTCCTGCTGCTCGACCGAAGCAAAAAAACTATTCATATCAATGTAGAGCGTGCGAAACGGGGTCATGGGGGCAAATCCTGCTTGTAATTCCTCCCGTATGTTCTTAGTTTGTTCTCATGATGGATTTCAAGACACAATTATCGAATGTCGCCTTTGGCGGCGCGTGGTCAGAGGCGCTGGTGGCCCAAGACGAGCTGCAAAACATCATGGATGTGCTGCAACGCGCTGCCGATGACTGCGCCGAACGGGATGTGAATGACCGTGATTTTTTGCACGCTCTGCGCTATGTGCGCGCCGAAATCGAAAAAGGCCCGATGCTGGTTGAGGGATTGCAAAAAGCTCTGCTGGAGCCACATCCCGCCCTGCGCGCCCAAGCCGTTCAGCGCTATGTGGCGATGATCAGGGAATGGGCGGGGCTGTAGCTGTCGCCCTGCTGTCGGGTGTATTGCGGCTTGTGTCGGGGCGCTGTCGTGGGCAATATACGGGTATTCCTTCATTCTGATCGCATAAAACAGCACAGAAAGGCATTCAGATGATACTCCGCAAACTCCGGCTTGATAAGGGCTGGTCACAAGAGCAGCTCGCTGAAATTTCAGGCGTCAGCACGCGGACCATCCAGCGCATCGAGCGCGGCAAAACCGCCAGCCTTGAATCGCTCAAATGCCTTGCCGCTGTTTTTGAAACCGAAATCGCAGATCTGAGAGAGGATACCCCTATGACCACCCCCTTAACCGAAGAAGACCGCGCCGCCCTCGCCAAAATGCGCGAATGGATGCAATATGACGATAGCGGTTATATCATCGACCCGAACCTGAACGCCGAAGAGCGCAAAGCGCTAGAATATGTCCGCGATATTAAATCGTTTTACATCAACTTCCTGACCTATGTGATTGTAATGGCCGTGCTATTGGCCATCAACCTGCTCACCGGGCCTAATTACATTTGGGTCGTATGGCCGGCGCTTGGCTGGGGCATCGGCGTCCTCATGCACGGGCTAACAGTGTTTGAGCGCTTCTCGTTTTTTGGGGCAGAGTGGGAGCGCAAACAAGTTGAAAAACGCCTGCGTAAACGGGGCGGCCCTAGCTAAACAACGGCACCCCCTGCAATGGCGGCAGGTAAACCAAGGCCGCGCCAAAGCCGCTAAAGCCCCGCACCGCCCCGCCGGCTCAATATACCAGCGCCATGATTGTGATCAGAATCACTGCCAGTATCCATAGCCCGACCGAGGCCAGCAGGCCGATCACCACCCGCCCGGCATCTTTACGCGCGGTCATAATGGCCGAGGTTACCAGCATAGCCGGCAGAACAAACAGCACCCAAAGCCCTGTCAGGCTGCCCACCAGCGCCACATAGCTGGTGCCCGCATTCAGAAACGAGCCCAGCAGCAGGCTGATGATTATGCTCACCAGCGCGGTTTTGCCCATAGACCATTTGGATTGCGCCTCCACCAAGCGCGCCACGGGTTGCGGGATACTTTTGGGCAAGGCAATCGGCAGGGCCGAGCCACAATTGGTGCAGCGCACGGCCAGCGGGTCTGCAGGGGTATCGCAGTATTTACAGGCTTTTTGGCGGGGCTCAGGCGTCGATATTGGCATATTGGGTTCCAGCCGCGCCGTTATCCTTATCCCAATCCCGCTTCACCCCGAGGCGCAGCAAAATGGGAGAGGCAACGAATACCGAGCTATATGTGCCCACAATCACGCCCCAGATCATGGCAAAAGTAAAGCCCCGGATCACATCACCACCGAGCACATAAAGCGCCACCAGCGCCAAAAGCGTGGTGACCGAGGTCATCACTGTGCGCGACAATGTCTCGTTAATCGACATGTTCAGCAGCTCCCGCAACGGCTTGGCCTTAAACCGCCGCAGGTTTTCGCGCACGCGGTCAAACACCACCACGGTGTCGTTGAGCGAATAGCCCACAATGGTGAGGATGGCAGCGATAATCGACAGATTGAACTCGATCTGAAAAGCGGCAAACACGCCGATGGTCAGGACCACGTCATGCACAAGCGCGGCCACGGCCCCAAGGCTGAACTGCCACTCAAAGCGCAGCCAGATGTAAAACAGCACCGCGAGCACCGCGAGCACCACGGCCTCTATGCCGGCCACCACCAGCTCGCCAGACACCTTGGCACCCACGCTGTCGGTCTGCAAAAAGCTGATGCCCTCAATCTCGTTGCCCAGCGCCGCTTTCACTTCGGAAATAATATCGTTCTGGGTTTCGGGGATATCAGACTGCTGCTCGATGCGGATCATCACGGCATTGCGGTTGGTATCGGTCAGGTCTGCGCCCGGGTCTTTCACCTCGGTCACGGTGAAATCGCCTAGCTCCAGTGTGGAGAGCACATCGCGGTAAACGCTGGCGGCAACGGGGGCGGGGGTGGCGGTGCGGATCACCGAGCCGCCTTTGAAATCAATGCCGTAATTCAGGCCCATGGTCAGGAAAGCCACCACCGAGAGCACCGCCAACACGGCGGAAAGCCCCATGGTGATATACCCGCGCTTGAAAAAGTCGATCTTGGTTTCGGTCGGAACAAGTTTCAGTCTCATGGTCTTCCCTCACACTTCAATCGTTTTAGGCTTGCGGGCTTTTAGGTAAAGCACCACCAGCAATCGCGTTACCCAGATGGCGGTAAACACCGAGGTAATAATCCCGAGGCCCAGCGTAACCGCAAAGCCTTTCACGGGGCCGCTGCCCATCATAAACAGGATCACGGCGGCAATCAGCGTGGTCACGTTGGCATCAATAATCGCCGAGGTCGCCTTTTCATAGCCGATCTCGATAGCGCGGGCCGGCCCTTTGCCGCGCCGCAGTTCTTCTTTGATACGCTCGAAAATCAGCACGTTGGCATCTACCGCCATGCCGAGCGTGAGCACAATGCCGGCAATGCCGGGCAAGGTGAGCGTGGCGCCGATCATGCTGAGCAGCGCAAACAGCAAGACCACGTTAAAGGCCAGCGCGAAATTGGCAAACAGGCCAAACAGGCCGTAGCTCAGCACCATGAAAACCACCACGCCGACCATGGCGACAATGGCCGCCACTTTGCCCGCGTCAATGCTGTCTTGCCCCAGCTCCGGCCCGATGGTCCGCCGCTCCAGCACTTTCAGGCTGGCGGGCAAAGCCCCCGCACGCAGCAAAATTGCCAGTTGGCCGCTTTCCTCTACACTAAACCGCCCCGTAATAATGCCCGATCCGCCCAAAATTGCGGTTTGAATGCGCGGGGCCGAGATGACCTCGCCATCCAGCACAATCGCAAACAGCTTGCCGACATTGGCCGCCGTATGAGCACCAAACAAGCGCGCGCCGGTGGTGTTGAAGGTAAAGCCCACGGCGGGATTGCCGTTCTGGTCAAACTGGGTTTGCGCATCTGTGAGCATATCGCCGGTGACCACCGCCGCTTTTTTCACCACGTAATAGCCTTCGCCCTCGTTGACCGATGGCAAAATCTCGTTGCCCAAGCCGGGGTTTTCATCGGGGCTCGCCACCTGCCGCACAACCTCGTTAAAGCTGAGCTTGGCAGTGCGGCCGATCAAAACCAGCAGCTCTTCGGCTGAGCCAAGACCCGGCACCTGAATCAAAATCCGGTCGGCCCCTTGGCGCTGAATGGTAGGCTCCCGCGTGCCGGCTTCATCAACGCGGCGGCGCACAATCTCCAGGCTTTGCAGCATGGTGCGGTCATCCGTGGCAATTTGTTCGGCCTCGGACATGGTCACCACCACCTCGTCGCCCTCGGCCCGCACCTCGAAATCTCGCGCACCGGCACCGGTGAGCGACACAACAGGGCGGGTATGCTCGCGGCGGATCAGCTCGACCGCCTGATCAATCGCTTCGGCATTGCCAATGCGCGCCCGCATCTCGTTTTCTGCATCCACCGGCACCACCGTGCCGAAAATCTCTTTTTGCGCCCGCAAAGTATCGCGCACCGCTGGCCATAACGCATCCAAACGATCTTGATACACCTCGGCCACATTCACCTCTACCAACACATGCGCGCCGCCGCGCAGGTCTAGCCCGAGATTAACCAACTGGTTCGGCATATAATCCGGCCACGCATCCCGTGCGGCGAGCAGCTCTGGCGTTTCGGGCGCGCCTGTGGCCAGCGTGGCCACCGCATCATTATGCTGCTCAACGCGGGTATAAAACGCGTTTGGCAGGGCAAAAACCAGCCCTGTAACGCAGATGATCCAGATCAGGGTTTGCTTCCACATCGGAAAATGCAGCATGGTGAGGCGTCCTTAAAAGAAAACGCGCCCGGATAAGCGGGCGCGGCTAATTATGCACTGGGTTCGGTTTTGTTCAGCACGGCTGTGATCGTGTGGCGCAAAACCCGAATTTTAACACCTTCGGCGATTTCGACCTCAATCTCGTTGGCGTCGTCCTTCACCTTGGCCACTTTGCCGACAATGCCGCCTTGGGTCACCACTTGGTCACCGCGCCGCAAGGCCGCGACCATAGCTTTATGCTCTTTCATCTTCTTTTGCTGTGGCCGAATGGTGAAAAAATACATGATACCAAACACCAGCAACATCATCACGATGAGGCTAGACCCGCCCGCAGAGCCACCGGCCCCGCCGATTGATTGCGCATTTGCTGCAGATACAAACATGAAAAACCCCTTTTTGCGTCAGGCGACTCCCGCCCATGATTTCATGGGGGAACCTAAGCATCGTTAAGGGGAAAGACAAGAGTTGATAAGCAATTCCGTAGGGGGCAGAGGCTCCACGCACCGCGCGCCTAAACGTCGGCGTTTTTGCCAAACTTGCGCACCAGCCGGATGGTCAACAAAATCGCGGGGGTGCTGTGCATAACAAGGTCAAATATATCAATCGGCTTGCTCAGCTCGCCACTGAGCAGCATGTTAAACTTGGCAAACAGGTGCGGCGGCTCGGTCATAAACGGCAGGTAAGGCGCCGAGCCGAGAAAGATCGTCATCACGATCAGCATCTGCAACGGAATGCCGTCGATAAATTTTCCGATTTTTTGCATAATATCCCCTTGGGTGTTGCGCGTTTGCGCGTGATGTCACCCTTTTAGCGGCCCAATGCAAGGGGCTTGCGGCAATATAGCTCGCAACATCCCCCGCGCCTTTCGGCGCGAGGGGCGGGTGTAAGGTCTATTTAGAGGCCTTGAACTTCTGCCAATAGCCGCGCGCCAGCACCGCGATGGTCAGCCATACAGAACTGCGAACCACCATAGCCCCCACGGTTTTGCCGTTATACAGACCGTCAAACTGGATCACATAAATCCCCATAGCGAGAAACACCAGCAAGGTCGCACCCGCGATCACGGCCGAAAGGCGCACGCCACAAAGCTTCCATTGCCACAGCAGGTAGCCCGCAAAAATATAGGCAAAACCGGCCAGAAAGTTGAACCATAGCACAAACGGAATAGTGTTGCCCGCGGTGGCAATTACCGTTTCATCAAACAGGTTCCGCCCGCCGGAAAACAGCGTCAACGCACCAAAAGCGACAGCGATAATGGCCAGCACAGTGATCATCATAGGGCGGGCATTGGTTTTCACAGGCTCATTCATTTTATCTCTCCTACGTTAAGCTCGGTCAGGCCTTTGCCTTCACGTAAGTATCTACTCACTAATGTCAGGATTTCAACCCCGAACATGGTAAAAGGACGTGACAAAATCGCACGGGGCACGCGGCAAATTATCTATATGTAATTTTGGCGGTATCCCGGCTAAACGCGCCCGCTAGGGGTAGCGATAAAAGATATGGTCACCGATCACTGTGGTTTGGTGCATCGCGTGCATCCAGCTCGGGGCCACGGCATCTGTATGGTAAAAAACCGCGCCGCCGGTCAGCACCCGCGCCCGCCCTTCGATCATCATCGCCGCAATTTTTTTGATCCGCTCATAGGCGGTGGGGTTGCCAATGGTCTCGACCTTGCCATCGCAATAATAGGAAAACTGGCAGCGGTTGCGCCGCCCCGTGCCATCGCGCACCACCGCACACACGCTATCAGGAAAACGCGGCGAGTCGGCACGGTTCAAAATCACTTCGGCCACCGCGATCTGGCCCCACAAGTCTTCGCCCCGCGCCTCGAAATAGAGCGCTTCGGCAAGGCATTGCCACTGCGGCCCGCCGGTGGCTGCGGGCATAGCATCCAGAATTTGGCGGTTAAAGCTGGCAATGGTCGAGCTAATTTCGGAGCCAGAGCGCGCCACCTGCCCCGCTTGCGCTTGCCGGGCCGCCTCGGCCTCGGCGGCCTGCCGCGCAGCTGCCCCCTGAAACAACCGCCCCAGCGCGCCCCGCCGTGCTGTCGGTGGCCCGCCAATAAAGCTGACCCCGCCAAGCTCGGCCAAACGATCCGCCGTGAGGGTGCCCATAACGGCGCGCTCAAGCGACATCATGGCCACAATCTGGCTTGCCACGGCGTCATCCACCGTGTCTTCCGGCAGCCCCAATTCGGCGTTGGCATTGGTTAAAAACACCAGCGCCACAAAGCCGACCGCAGCACCTGTCAGCGCCGCGACCAACTTAGGGTTGCGATTGATATCTAAAATGCCAAACAGAATGAGCGTCCCTTATTTTCTTTTCCGGAATTTCCCACATTCCACGGGGCTGAGTCTATCCCCATTTTATTAACCCAAACCAAAAGCCTTAATTTACAAGGCTATACCGTGAAAGAACCAGCGTCGATCGGGCCGCCGACCGCGCGCGCCACGGCTGGGCACACAGAATCACCCAGCGCTCACAGCCAACAGGCTGGCCTGCGCCGCTGCCAGCCGCGCAATCGGCACGCGATAAGGGGAGCAGGACACATAATCAAACCCCGCCACTTTGCAAAACCGCACCGAGGCGGGGTCGCCGCCATGTTCGCCGCACATGCCGAGCACAAGGTCGGGGTTCGCCGCCCTGCCCCGCTGCGCCGCGATCAGCAAAAGCTCGCCCACACCCTCAACATCTAGGCTGTGGAACGGGTCTTCGGGATAAACCCCCTGCTGCACATATTCGCGCATAAACCGCCCCGCATCATCGCGTGAAAGGCCATAGGTCATCTGGGTTAGGTCATTGGTGCCAAAGCTCAAAAAGGCGCTGCTTTCGGCGAGGTCTCCAGCCCGCAATGCGGCGCGCGGGGTTTCCACCATAACACCCAGCTTATAGGCGACAGCCCCGCCGACCTCGGCCGCCACCGCCTCGATCCGCGCCTTGATAATCTCAACCTCGCGGTTGGCCGACACCAGCGGAATCATAATTTCCGGCACCACGGCATCGCCGGTAATGGCAAACACCTGCGCCGCCGCTTCAAAAATCGCCCGCGCCTGCATTTCGTAAATTTCCGGCGTGGTAATGCCGATGCGCACGCCACGTTTCCCCAGCATCGGATTAACCTCGGAAAGCTCCTCGGCGCGCCGCATCACCTGCCGCACACTAATGCCCATGGCCTGCGCCAGCGCCGCCATGCCCGCCTCATCGACCGGCATAAACTCGTGCAAAGGCGGGTCGAGCAACCGGATGGTCACCGGCTGGCCGCGCATAATTTCGAACAGTTCCACGAAGTCGGCTTTTTGCATCGGCAACAACCGCGCCAAGGCGGCCTTGCGGGCCACGGCATCGGGCGCGAGGATCATCTCGCGCATCACCTGCACCCGCTCGGGGGCAAAAAACATGTGCTCGGTGCGGCACAGCCCGATACCATCCACCCCAAAGCGCTGCGCCAAGCGGGCGTCGGCGGGCGTGTCGGCATTGGCCCTTACTTTTAGCTCGCGCACCTCGTCGGCCCAGCTCATCAGGGTTTTGAACGGCCCGCCAAGGTTGGGCTGGGTCATTTCGGCACTGCCCGAAAGCACCTGCCCCGAGGTGCCATCCACCGTGATCTGCACCCCCGCAGCCAGTCGCAGCCCGTCGGGGCAGACCAGAACGTCGTCATCCAGCCGCAGCTCGCCCGCGCCCACAATGCACGGCACCCCAAGCCCGCGGGCGATCACCGCCGCGTGGCTGGTCATGCCGCCGCGCAAGGTCAGCACGCCGCTGGCCGCATGGATGCCGCGAATATCATCGGCGCCGGTTTCGACCCGCACCAGTATCGCCGCTTGCCCCTGCGCGGCCATGGTCATGGCGGCCTCGGGGGTAAATACCACGCGGCCCGTCGCGGCACCGGGGCTGGCGGAAAGGCCGATGGCCAGAATATCCCGCTTGGAATTCTCGGCGATCTGCGGGTGCAGATGGTCGCCCAGCGCATGCGGCTCGGTGCGCAGAATGGCATCGGATTTGGTGATAATTCCGGCTTCCGCGAGGTCAACATTAATGCGCAAAGCCGCCACGCTAGAGCGCTTGGCGGGGCTGCAATCCAGCAACCAGAGCCGCCCGTTTTGCACCGTGAACTCCACCTGAAACGCATCCCCAAACCCTTTGGAAAGCGTTTCCCCCGCCTTTTGCAATTCGCTTTGAATTGTATCCGGTAATGCCTCCACCCCCAACGCCTCGCGCGCCCCGATCACCGCATCCTGCCCCTGGGATTGCGGCAAATACCGCCCCCAAAGCTTAGCAGCGCCGCTCTTATCATCCACCATCTGCGCCGCCCCCGCGCCGGTCTCTCCACGCCCGATGCCCAGCGCCATGCGCTGGATCACCAAGGCAAAGCCCGCATCAGCAGGCGCGCCCTTGGCTTGGCGTAAAATCTTGGCCGAAGGGCGGTTCCACGCGCGGGCCATATGCAAGATGCAGGCTTTGAGCTGGGCTTCAGGGTCTTGCGGGAAATCTTCATCGGTTTCAAACTGATAGCTGGCCTTGCAGCGAGCGATGCGCTCGGCACCGTCGGGGAGGTCACTGTCAAAATCTTCGGCTTCCAGCCCCGCGACATTGGTAGCGAAGCTCTGGATAAATCGGCGATAAAGCAGGTAGGCGGCCCCCGTGCCAACATCGGGCAGGGTGCTATCGCTAATGCCGATATTAAGAATGGCGGTCGGCCCGCCCCATTCAGGGTTCAGCGGCGAGGCGCGCAAGGAAAGCAGGCCTTTGAGCAGGCTGGCCGGCACCGCTGGCACCGCGCCGGTTTTCGCGATATTGGCTACATCGGCGGCGGACAGCACCACGCCCTCGGGCACTGGCAGGCCCAGCGCCGCCATTTTGGCGAGACGGCAAGCGCGGGTGCCGTGCCTTGCCACATCCAGCTCGGTTTTGCCATCAAGGGGTATCATAGAATTGCCTCATGCTTGGTTGCAGTGCAGCATAGGCACTGCAACGCGTTTGGCAATGGGGAAAGCGCCGTGGCCTCGCTTCGCTCGGCAAGGGGGCCAGCCCCCTCGCTGCGCTCACCCCCGGAGTATTTGGAGAAGAATGAAATCCATTAGCCGCCAATTTCGGAAAACACCGCCACCTTGTGCATGACCTCACGGATTTCATTCAGCAAACACAGCCGATTGCGGCGGACAATATCATTCTCCGCATTCACCTGCACCCCGTCAAAGAACCCGTCAATCGGCGCGCGCAGGGCGGCCATGGCGGCCATGGCGGCTTCGATGTTTTCGGCTTTGAGGGCGGTTTCGATTTGCGAGCCAGCCTCGGCCAGCGCCTTGAACAGCGCCGTTTCCACCGCCTCTTCGGCGAATTTCACGTCCGGCGTGCCTTCATAGGCCACCCCGTCCTTCTTCTCCTCGGCGCGCAGAATGTTGTTGGCGCGCTTATAGCCCTGCAACAGGTTTTCGCCGTCATCCGTGTTCAGGAAGGCCTGTAGCGCCTCGGCCCGCTTGACCAGCAGCGTAAGGTCATCATTGCCGGGCATTTTGAGGCAGGCGTCAATAACATCATGCCGGATGCCTTTGTCTTTGAGATAGACCTTGAGGCGGTCGTGGAAGAAGGCGAGGAGGTTGGTGTCAGCCTCCGACATTGCGCCTTCAGGAATATTCATAATATCACCATAATGTTCGACGACCACTTTTAACAACGAGATGTGTGAACCAAAAACTTTTAGGAGATTTAACCGAACCCCATTCTCCAACACCAGCCTTATAACCCCGAGCGCCGCGCGTCGCAAAGCAAATGGGTCTTTACTGCCCGTCGGCTTCTCGTCAATCGCCCAGAAGCCTGTCAGGGTGTCTATCTTGTCGGCCAGCGCCACGGCCACGGATACCGGCTCGCTTGGCACATCATCAGATGGCCCCAGCGGCTGCCAGTGTTGTTCGCAAGCATTGGCCACCGCTTGCGGCAGCCCTGCCTTTTCCGCATAATACCGCCCCATCAGCCCCTGCAATTCGGGGAATTCATAGACCATCTCGCTCATCAGGTCGGCCTTGCAAATCTCTGCTGCCTGCCCTGCCTGCTCAACATCAGCCCCCACCATCGGCGCAATCTCCCGCGCCAGCGCCGCAATTCGCGCCACCCGCTCGGCCTGTGTGCCCAGCTTGTTGTGGAAGGTCACGCTTGTAAGCTTCGCCGCCATATCCGAAAGCGGCACCCGCAGGTCATTCTCCCAGAAGAACTTCGCATCTGACAGGCGCGCAAACAGCACCTTCTGGTTGCCCGCCAGAATCGTCGCGCCGCCGTCTGCCGTTTCGCGGTTCGCCACGGTGATAAACTTCTCTATCCGGCCCGTTTTGGGGTTCCGCACGCTAAAAAACTTCTGGTGCTCGCGCATCGAGCTTTGCAGCACCTCGGGCGGCAGGCCAAAGAAATCCTCGGCAATGTCGCCCATCAGCACCACCGGCCACTCGACCAGCCCCGCCACCTCGGCCAAAAGCCCGCGATCCTCGACCACCTCCAGCCCCTGCGCAAAGGCCCCGTTGGTGGCGTCATGCCAAATCTTGTCAGCCCGCTCGCTCGGGTCCAGCATCACAAAAGCCGCCTTCAGCCTGGCCTCGTAATCCTCAAAGCCGGACACACTAAACCGCCCCGCCCCCATAAACCGATGCCCCTCGGTGCTGTCGCCCACAGGCACATCCACCGAAACAGGCACCACCTGCACCTCTTCATTCTTCTCTAAAATACTCAAAACCGAATGTAGCGGCCGCACCCAGCGCATCGAACCTGTGCCCCAACGCATCGACTTGGGCCATGGGAAATTGTGAATGGTATCGGACACCACCTCGGTCAGGACCTCCGCCGCCGCCCGCCCGGGCTTTACAATCTCGGCCACATAAATGTCGCCCTTTTTGTCGGCCTTCACCACAAGGTCCTCGCGCGAAACACCCGCGCTCCGCAGGAAGCCTTCAATCGCCTTGTCCGGCGCGCCCACCCGCGGCCCCTTGCGCTCTTCGCGCACGGTGGGGGACTCTTCCAGCACCCCGCAAATGCTCAGGCACAAGCGACGCGGCGTGGTAAACGCGGCGGCACTTTCATAGGTAATGCCCGCCTCCACAAGCCCGTTTGTCACCAGCTTTTTCAGGTCCTCCCCTGCGCGCTTTTGCATACGGGCCGGAATTTCCTCGCTAAACAGTTCAAGTAGGTAGTCCATCATTCGTCCTGATATTTGTCGTTGAGCTGGCGCCACTGAAAGCCCCGCCCGTCGGGGTAAACCATCACGATCAGGTCCAGCCCGTCGCGGTCGTTCTTTTGGGCAAGATAAGCCGTGGCATTGCCCGCCTCAAGATCGTGGCTCAGGGCCTCGGTGTCATAGCAGGTAAACCAGCTCGGCGGGGTGAGCGGCACGGCCTCCTCGGCCACGGGCACGCCTTTAAACGCGGCAGGGTCCACCGTAAAGCAGCCGCGCATTTTCAGGTTGCTGGAGCTGGCCATAATGCCTTGGTAATCTGAAACCGGCACCTCTTGGCCTTCAACCATGATCGAGGTTACATCGGTAACCTCTTCGTAATACGCGTAATATTGCGAGTAATACAGCGCCACGCCGAAAAGCAGCGGGAAGACCACCAGAAAGAAGGCGACGATTCTACCCTTCATGACAAGGCTCCCAAAGCAAAGAGCGCCGTTTGAAACGGCAAGGGCAGCGCCAGCACGGCAGGCATGAAAAACACGACACTAAATCCAATAGCCATTATGATCCGGCCTCCGTTAATACGAACGCATCCGCGCAGATTTTGGTTAAGGCCCGCACGCGGCCAATATAGGCTTGGCGCTCGGTCACCGAAATGACCCCGCGCGCATCCAAGAGGTTAAACACATGGCTGGCTTTAATCGCCTGATCATAGGCAGGGTGGGCCATGATGATTTTGCGGCCCGTCTTCGGGTCTTCCGCTGGCTGGTCAATGATCCGCGCACATTCCGCCTCGGCCTCCTCAAAGTGCTTGAGCAAAACATCCGTGTCGGCCACGTCAAAATTCCAGCGGGAGTATTCCTGCTCGGTCTGCCGGAAAATATCCCCATAGGTCAGCGGCACGGGGGCATCGGGGCTGTTAAACGGCATGTCCATCACGTGGTCAACGCCGAGCACATACATCGCGAGGCGCTCAAGGCCATAGGTCAGCTCACCCGAAACCGGCTTGCAATCCATGCCCGCAACCTGCTGGAAATAGGTGAACTGGCTCACCTCCATACCATCACACCACACCTCCCAGCCAAGGCCCGCCGCGCCTAAGGT
>Ga0256840_1002873_pt1 | contig 14638 bp, 16 predicted proteins | sample 355202metaG_FD_185969 | JGI IMG/M metagenome (GOLD analysis project Ga0256840, IMG submission 185969) | Hydrothermal vent microbial communities from Mid Atlantic Ridge, Atlantic Ocean - 355-202 | ecosystem: Environmental > Aquatic > Marine > Hydrothermal vents | place: Atlantic Ocean: Mid...
GTTCCAAAAAAATAACTTTTTAAAAATATCTTCATAATAAAGCCTATTGGCTTTATTATTTTCTTCTCTTATCAGTAAGATAACAATCAATTAACAAAATTAGTATTATAATTACATGTAATTTATTATATAAGGATTATTATGATTAGACGTATGCCGTGGTGGTTAGCCGGGATTTTAATGGCGTTATTGGTACTGTTTACATTTTCAGTCTTTGGAGCAAGCAGGCCATTTGGAGCATCAACCTATGTTCCTTATTTTTCAGGAATACTTTTTGATTTAAGTCCTGAAAAATATCCGTATCTAAAAGAAGTGCATTTTGCCGGTGCCTGGGAAGGTGTGATGCTTTTAGGTGCATTGACAGGCGGTTTTTTAACTTCGGTATTTATTACAAAGAGTTTTCGTTTGAGTATTATGCCTACAGGCTGGAAAAAGTATAAAAACTCTTCAGTGATTTCACGACTTGTCTGGAGTTTTGTGAGTGGATTTTTTCTTATTATCGGAGCACGTTTGGCAGGAGGCTGTACAAGCGGACACTTTTTAAGCGGCATGGCACAGACTGCCATAAGCAGCATGATTTTTGGTGGGGTTGTACTACTGAGTTTGATTATTACGGGTAAAATCTTTTACAAAAGTGAGGCAAATGATGTTTGATAGAATTTTAAATATGTTTACAACTGTTTCCAATGAATCTCACGGTTCGGTATTTGTCGTTTTTATGATTGGGCTTGTATTTGGTGTACTGATTCAGTACAGTCGTGTTGATAAATTTGAAAAAATTGCCGGCTTTGCAATGCTCAGAGATACGGTTGTGCCTAAAATGCTCTTTTTGGCAATAGGTTTGGCATCTATTGGGCTCTATTTTATGGTTGAGGCAGGATATGCATCGTATCACCCGAAACCTATTATTTTAGGCGGACTCATCATTGGTGGTACTATTTTTGGTATTTCTATGGCAATTTTAGGAAAATGTCCGGGTACTGGTCCTGTTTCTATAGCCGAGGGACGAATAGATGTTCTTGTAGGAGCAATAGGCGGTATATTCGGTGGACTTGTCTTTACTGTATATTTTGATTTCTTTAAAAAGATTATGGGAGAAAGTTTAGGAAAAACAACGCTTGTCTCTTATTTTCACGGGCATGAGACTTTAAGTGTTCTTATATTTGGAATTATTTTAATAGTTGTAAGTATCATCATTCCACTACGCCAGGAGTTTGATGAAGCAGACCTGCAACAACTTAAAGAATAATAATTATTGATAAATATCATCTTTTGACTGAACTTTCTTGTGTATAATATTTCCTAAAAAAGGGAATATATGAAACGTATACATATTATTGCAATTCTGCCTGGAATTTTATTTCAGTTTTTGGCTGCACAAACGCCAAAATTGGATACACAGGAATTTCCTTTAAAAGAATTGAAAAAACAAAATACCCAAATAGCTGCGCTTGCAGCAAAAGAGATGTCTAAAACACTGCCTCAAAAAGTCGATCAGTATACAACTGTCACACATATTGTAAATGACGGCAGTACACTGGTCTACACATTTGTTGTCAATACAGGAAAAAAAAGTGATGCTGTTGTGCAAAAAGAAGATCACAGCAGAATGCAAAAAGCGATAACGCAAGGTGTCTGCAACACTTCAAAGAAATTTTTGCTTGCGGGTATTGATACACTGTATATTTATAAAAGTGCAAAAACAAATAAAGTATTATTTAGGTTTAAAATTACACAAGATACATGTAACAACTTAGTCAGTAGATAGAGCATTTATGCCTTTAAAAGATATTATCAGGTCCCAAAGTTTTTTCTCCTCCTTGAAAGACCAGGATTTGGAACAGTTGGCATCTATATCTTTATTGCATCAGTATCAAAAAGATTATATTCTTTACTATGAAAACGTGGACAGTCCTGATTTGCTTTTTTTATGTAATGGCCTGGCAAAAGCCTATAAAATAGACAAGCACAATAATGAAATTTTTCTTCATTATATCTATGCAGATTCTGTAATTTCGGAAATTTCAAATATGAATTCCGAAAAATTACACTCTTTTTCCAATATACAGCTTGTGGATGATTCCCAAGTATTGAGTATTAACTATAAAAAATTTCATGAGTATTTTTTACAAAAAAACAGACTTGTAAAAGAGTTTACACAGGAAAATATAAAAAGGTCACTGCAGTTACAGTCTTTAGTCAACAGAGAATTTATTTTTGATGCAGTTTCCAAAGTCAGTATAATGTTGCATGACGATTTGGAAATGTTTAACAGACTCAAGCGTCATGATATATCTTTAATGCTGCATATTCAGCCGGCAACGCTTTCTCGTGTACTTAATCGGTTAAAGCGGAATAAAATTATTGATATAATACACGGACAGGTAACAGTAATAAATCCAATTGCCTTAGAGGAAATTTACAAGGATAAAACAAATGACTAAAATAAAATTTGTAGCTGCATTGATTTTGCTTCTGTCCATAGTTCTGGCTTTTTATTCTAAACATATTTCCACTCAAAATGAAGCAAATTTACAACTTTTAAAAGTTATTAATGAGCAAAAGGCTTTTACACAGGAGATTGCCAAAAACATATTTTTTATTTATAGAAACAAAGATGCCTCTGTGAAACAACTCAATGAATCCATTCAGGCATTTGTAGAAAATATGAACCGTAAAGATGAAATTCTACATGGAATTTCTTCTTCGGAGATTCATAAAGAATCAGATAAAATTATCTCTTTATGGAATGAATTCTATTTGCTTGTGCAAAAATTCAGAGATGCATACAGGATTCAAAACGGTTATACAAATATAGTTATAGCAAAACTTGTCAGAGATATTTACGATACAAATTTAAAACTTATTGTTGCATTCAACAAATTAATTGCAATGCATAAAAAATATTTTGACAGAGTAAAAGGTCAAAATAAAACGATACAAATTACACTTTTTGTTATTCTGATTATTTTACTGGTATATCTTTTTACCCAGTTAAAAGGTTTAATGGAATTTATTCAAAAGTTTTTACATACTTCTAAAACAATTGTGCAGAAATCATCAGTATTGGGTGTGAAACCGATTCATGAAGATACACAGATAGAAGATATTGCACATGCAGCGGATAATTTCAATTTTTTAGTGCAGCGAATCAATACATCTATTGATAAGGCAGGTGTATCTATGCACAATACCTCGCGCGCTTTAGAGCATATTGAAAAAAATATTGAGGATTTACTGGAACTGATAGCAACAATGGACGAGCAAAATATACTTGATAAAGAATTTGTAAAAAAAGAAGATATCCTTATTGAGGCCTTAGACGAATTGAGTGTATCCTATCAAAAACTTCAGGCACTAAAAATAAATTTAATAAACTTTAAAAAATAAAATTAATTCAACAATTTGACCTAGGTCAAATTATTAGGCTCCTTTGTATATTACTATTTTTCTATCATTTGAGGAATTTTCTCAAAATGAAAAAAAAGGAGAATACAATGGCTACTCACTTAAGTAAGCTGACTTCACTTATTTTAGGCACTTCACTGATGGCGACAGTTGCATCGGCAGCTATCGGTGGTGAACTGCAAAAAGTAATGAAGGCAAGGGGACTTACGGAAAACGATATTATTCATGCTGCAAAAACATATACACCAAGTGGTGGACGGGATGAATTTATTGTTTTTAGTTCTGGTGGACAGTCCGGACAGATTATTGTTTACGGTGTTCCATCTATGAAAATATTAAAATATATTGCTGTATTTACGCCGGAACCATGGCAGGGATACGGATATGATGAAGACTCCAAAAAAATTCTGGCACAGGGTAAAATTCGGGGCAAATCAATCACCTGGGGAGATACGCACCACCCGGCACTCTCCGAGACAAAAGGAGTGTATGACGGGAAATGGCTTATTATCAACGATAAGGCAAATCCACGTTTGGCTGTAATTGATTTAAATGATTTTGAAACTAAGCAGATTGTTGTGAATCCTGTTTTCAAATCAGAACACGGCGGCTCTTTTTTTACGCCAAACTCAAAACATATTTTAGAAGCATGTCAGTACGCAGCGCCGTATGACAACAACTACCATCCTATCGAAGAGTATAAAGAGACATACCGGGGCGGTGTTACAGTATGGAGTTTTGACCCCAAAATAGGTCGCATTAAACCAAAAGATTCATTTACGATTGAGATGCCTCCGTATATGCAGGATTTAAGTGATGCCGGAAAAGGCGCCTCTTTCGGATGGGGTTTTACAAACTCTTTTAACACAGAGATGTATACAGGGGGTATAGAAGTCGGAATGCCACCGTTTGAAGCAGGTATGAGTAGAAATGATACTGACTTTTTACATGTATACAACTGGAAAAAACTCTATCAACTTTCAAAAAACAAAAAAAATGTAAAAGTTGTCAACGGAATGAAAGTTATTCCTATGAGTGTGGCCGTTGCAAACAATGCGCTTTTTTTGATTCCTGAACCAAAATCACCACACGGTGTTGATGTCTCTCCTGATGGTGAATACATCACTATCTGTGGAAAACTTGATACGCATGCATCTGTTTTTAAATGGAGTAAAATTAAAAAGCTGATTGATAACCATGAATATGCAGGAAAAGATCCTTACGGCATTCCTATTTTGGATATGAAAAAATCTTTACACGGTCAAGTTGAGTTAGGACTGGGGCCATTGCACAACCAGTATGGGAAGGACTGGAAAAACGGTGAAATTTATACATCGCTGTATGTTGATTCACAAATTGTGAAATGGAACTACAAAACATTGAAAGTGCTTGATAAAGTCAATGTCCATTATAACGTCGGTCACCTGTGTAGTATGGAAGGAAAATCAGCTGATCCGCAAGGAAAGTATGTTATTTCTTTAAACAAGCTTGCAATTGACAGATTTAATCCGGTTGGTCCTCTGCATCCGCAAAATCATCAGTTGATTGATATCCGCGGAAGAAAAATGGACCTTTTGTATGATATGCCGATTCCGTTGGGTGAACCACACCAGGCTGTTGCTATTCGTGCAAGTAAACTGCATCCTGAAGTACGCTACAAAATGGGTACAAATCCGAAAACCGGCAAAATGCATGTAGGAAAAACACTTGCAGGTCAGGAGAGAATTGTAAGAAAAGGCAACAAAGTATATATTTACGGTACATTGGTCCGATCTCATATTAATCCTGAACGGGTTACTGTGAACAAAGGTGATACTGTTGTTTTCTACTTGACAAATCTTGAAAGAGCGGAAGATGAAACACACGGTTTTACGGTGGACAACTACAATGTACACGGATCACTCGAGCCGGGAGAAACTGTAGAGTTGAAATTCAAAGCGGATAGAGAGGGTGTTTTCCCTTACTACTGTACAGAATTTTGTTCTGCACTTCACTTGGAAATGATGGGTTATCTGATGGTCAAAGATCCAAACAAAAAGTATGTCAGTGCGCAAAAGCTTAAAATGAAAAAAATGTCCAAAGCTGAATTGAAAGCTGAGTATGAAAAAACTGTTGCGGTTAATAATGCAACGGATGCGGTCATTCAGTCTGTTGTGAAATTTTTAAAAGAAAATCATTATGAGAAGTATCCTACAGTCAAAGCACTTGTGGAAGATGCACTTGACCAGTATGGAAAAATTGCTGAGCAGAAGAAAAAAGCTGATGAAGCAATCAAAAAAGGTGATTATGAAAAAGCAATTCTTTTTGAAAATATGATTTGGCAGTATATGGTTAAAACGGCAGATGTCGGTATCCGTGCCAAAGATTTGTTGGTGAAAAAAGTTGCAACGAAACAGTCTCCTGCAGCAGCAGCGGGTGAGCGAGCATTTGGTGAAGGCGGATGTGGCGGCTGTCACGTTATCGGAAAAGTATCTTCTGGTCCGGACCTCACAGGTGTTTTACTCCGTCATGAAAATGCTGAAAAATGGGTAAAAGATTTTATCATGAACCCTGCTTCAAAATATAATGATCCGTATGTGAAAAGTATGATAGATTATTTTAATCTAAAAATGCCGAATCAGCATATGAGTGAAAAAGAAGTCAAAGATATCATTGAGTACCTGAAATGGGTCGATGAGAATGCAAATTTGTTCTAAAAAGAAGAACACTAACACAGAGGAGAAAAAGCTACTTTTCTCCTCTGCAGTGAAAAATTGATATATATCATGTACTTTACCCCAAACAATTAGATACAATTAACTAAGTCTATATTTAAGTTTATAATCACTTATAGTAATAAATATATACAAAAGATTATGCAAAGGAATAAAAATATGCATCCAAGTCTAATAAAAGCTAAAATATTTGCCACAATAGCTTTACTGATTTTAACATTTTCATTTACATTGCCTATGATAGCTTTTCATGGAACCTTAAATAAAATAGAAGCAGGGAAGGCAGATGAGGTCTCGTCTTTGAGCAAAAGTGTATGGAATTTATACAACAAAGGAAGATATAAAAGTGTTGCGACGCCTAAAGATGCCCGTAATAATTTAGAAAAGATGATAGAAGAAGGGGCTGAAATCGGTCCGGCATCTCTGCCAATCTGGGCAGTTTCTCTTGAAGCTCCAAATTATCCGAAAGAGGCATTTCCGGAAGGTATTCCTGTCTTTTTTCATTTTGACGGATACAGCGGAGAAGTGCATGAAATGAACACAATTAACCACTATGTTGGTATGGACCCTATGTGGGCAGGTGGGCATATCGAACGTGCTATCGGGATTTATGCTCTTTTATTTCTTTCTTTGGGAATTATTTTGTTTATTGCCTATGATAAAAAAATCTTTAACTATATTATGCTGATTCCTGCAGCTCTGCCGCTTATTTTTATAGCTGACTACTCCTACTGGCTGTACCATTTTGGTCACAGTCTGCATGACTGGGGTGCTTTTAAAATCAAACCTTTTATGCCGACTGTTTTTGGTGACGGAAAAATAGCGCAGTTTACGACACACTCTTACCCTACCATAGGTTTTTACATGCTGTTGCTTATCAGTTTTTTCAGTATTTTGGCTTTCTTTGCAAAACAGAAAGCTTTTAAAGAGATGGAAGAGAAATAAAATGCTTCTAAGAATATTTGTATTGCTTTTGTACTGTAACGGATTAAATGCAAATATTCTGCAAGAGGCTATAGACAAAGCACCTGCAGGCTCGATTTTAAAACTTCCAAAAGGCGTGTACAAAGGTTCTGTTGTTATAGATAAACCGCTCTCCATCATAGGGCAGGAAGAGGGTGTGATTATTGACGGAGAAAACAAGGGAACGGTTATAACAAGCAAAAGCTCCTATGTAACATTGAAAAATCTAACAATTATAAACAGTGGTGACAGACATGAAAATGTTGATGCGGCTATTGCAATGAGCGAGTCAAAACAGTGTGAAATAAGTAACTGTACAATCAAAAATTGTCTTTTCGGCATAGACTTGCAAATGGTTGACAACTCCATTATACAAAATAATACGATCACATCCAAACCTTTTGCTCTGGGGCTAAGAGGAGATGGTTTAAAGCTGTGGTATTCCAATGACAATATTGTCAGAGGCAACAGACTGATCAAATCACGGGATATGGTTGTATGGTATTCTCACGGAAATGTGATTGAGGAAAACTTTGGAAAAGACGGCAGATACTCTTTGCACTTTATGTATGCGGGAAAAAATATAATACGCAACAATTATTATGAGCTTAATTCTGTGGGTATATTTTTTATGTATTCGCAAGATTCTATTGCAATCGGCAATGTGATTAAAAGTTCTCAGGGTGCCACAGGAATGGGCATAGGTTTAAAAGATGCATCCAATTTTACTATACAGGACAATACTGTCATCTATTGTGCGCAGGGACTTTATATAGACAGGTCTCCTTTCGAACCAGGAACGCATAATCGTATCATAGGCAACAAAATTTTATACAATGCAGAGGCAATGCATTTTCACTCACTCAGTGAAAACAATATAATCAAAAACAATATTGTTCAGGGAAATATAGAAGATATTGTCAATGACAGCAGAGGCAGCAAGACAAACAAGAATGAAATATCGGGAAATTACTGGGATAAGTATGAAGGTTTTGATAAAAATCACGATGGCATAGGTGATACACCGCATAAAGTCTATCAGTATGCTGATCAGTTATGGGTATATAACTCCAATGTGAAGTTTTTTTATGCCTCTCCGGTTATCTCACTTCTTAATTTTTTGGCAAAACTGGCACCGTTTACGAAACCGCTTTTTTTGATGGAAGATAAAAAACCAAGAGTGGTAAAACCATTATGACTCAAGTCAATACAAAAGGAATACTATGGCGAAACAAGTAAAAACAGACAGAAGAGAATTTATCAAATACTCTACATTGGGTGTTTTAGGACTGGTTCTTGGCGGCGGTATTGTTTTGAGCCCGTATCTGCAGGCAAAAGAAAACAGGCTTCGTCCGCCGGGTGCGGTTCCTGAAAAAGAGTTTTTAGGTTTATGTATTAAATGCGGGCAGTGTCTGCAGGTGTGTCCGTATCACTCTATAAAACTGGCAGATATCCTCAAGGGCGCAGGTGAGGGGACACCTTATATTGATGCAAATATCCGAGGATGTTATGCCTGTGACGCCGTTCCCTGTGTGTTGGCATGTCCAAGCGGTGCTTTGGATCACAGTTGTTCTAAGCCCGAAGATATCCAGATGGGGATTGCCGTATTGGAATTTCCCGATACCTGCCTGGCAATGACAAATACTCCGGTACCAAAGGGCTATAACGATAAAATGAAAGCCTTTACTGCATCTGTGAACAATGTGACAAATCTGGAACTGCAGCTTCTTGAAAAATTTGACGGATATGAGGGCAAAGAGTGTACTTTGTGCGCAGATATGTGTCCTGTTCCAAATCCTCTCAGTGCTATTGCTATGGTTCCGGATGCACAGGGAGGAAAGAGGCCTGAAATATATGACGGGTGCATAGGATGTGGAGCCTGTCAGGAAGTCTGTCCGACGCAAAAACCGTCAATAGTCGTCAAACCAAGAGTGACATATGAAGAGTATTACGAAAAAACAACATAGGAAATTCCATGAAAACAGATAAAAGAAAAAAGAGTATGACAAGTTTTGTTATGACTTCATCTTTGGTATTGCTGACACTCTTAAGCGCATGCAGTGACTCAAAAGAAGAGCAATCAAAAAAAGAACAGCTTGCTTCTGCGAAAAATCAAAAGAGCAGTCCAAAGATTGAAATAGTAGAAAATAAAAATGCGCATGCGGTAAAAGTTGCTCAGCAGGAGAATGGAAAAACACAGAATAATTCGTTTTATTATGATTACGGAGAGAAAGAGAGCGTGCAACAGGTCAATACAAAAACACGTACAGATATTGATGCCAATTTACATGTACGCAGTCCCTATGAACAGATTCAGGTTACGATGCTGGTAAAAAAACTCAGTAAAAATTTTATTGTCAGATGTGCACCATGCCATAATGATTATGCCAACGGTGTTATCGGGCCATCACTGCTGGAGAGAAAAGCGGACTATATTTACAATAAAATTCAGGATTTTAAAACTGGGAAGAAGTCCAATCCTTTGATGAATGACCTTATCAGGATGATGAGTGACGAGGAGATTAGAGCTATGGCAGATGAAATATATGCCTTCAATAAAGAGATTAACAAGATGAGGGGCAAAGAATGAAAAATATAATAGTAGGAATTTTAACCTTGGTAATTTTTGGGCTGATGGCATGGACGGCTATGAACGGAGGTGCATACAATGGCGGTGAACACGGAAAAATTATTGCAGATATCGGAAACAGAACAGCTGCTGTGCAAGAGAGTCAGCCGCAAGAGAAGAGTGACAGAGAAAAAGAGAATGAAGCGTTGAATGCACTGCGTGAGAAGGCCGGTAATGTTGCAGGTTTTAAAGTAAGTGATGCCTATAAAAGCAAATGTGCTTCTTGTCACGGTGTTGACGGGAGTGGTATGCAGTATGGTAAAAAACTGATGGGACCAAAACTTTTCGGACAAAGCGCGGAGACAATTTATAAAAAACTTGAAGACTTTAAATCAGGAAGAAAAGAAAACCTGGTTATGAAAGGGCTTTTAATCCATATGACACAAGAGGATTTACGAAAATTTGCCAATGAAATAGGTTCTTTTTCGGCAAGAGCAAAAGCAGTGAAGCAGGAATAAAAATGGATAAGTATCATAATAGAGAGACGATAAAAAGAACAACTTTCTGGTCAACATTTTACAATACGACAAAAGAGGGAAAAAAGGTTCTGAGTTACAGAGCCAAAAGATGGATTCTTGTCATAGTGATTCATCTGATGTTCTTTTTATCTTTTGCTGTTGATATTCAAATGCTTGAAGGAACATTAAACGGCTCGCGTTTTTTGGGTTTTCATCTGATTGATCCTTTTACAACTTTAGAGATGTTAATGGCGGAACACCATTTGCATATAAACATCATTATCGGTGTGAGTACCATTGTGCTTTTTTATATTTTGGTAGGGGGACGGAGTTATTGTGCCTGGGTATGTCCGTATGGAATTTTAAGTGAAATCGGTGAAAAATGGCATGATACGCTGGTGCATAAAAAAATCATAAAAGAGAGAAGGTTTGATCATAGAATCCGTTATGCTTTTTGGGTAATTTTTCTTGTGCTCTCTTTTACAAGCGGCTATCTTGTTTTTGAAACATTCAATGTTGTTGGAATACTTTCCCGTGCCATTGCGTACGGCTGGAGTCTGGCGCTTGTCTGGGTTTTGGTGGTGCTTGCTTTTGAGGTTTTCTTTTCGCGCCGTGCCTGGTGTACCTATATCTGTCCTATAGGAATGACTTACGGAATGATAGGTAAAGTTTCCGCACTCCGTGTTGAATGGAACGACAACTGTGACCACTGTATGGTCTGTCATGATGTCTGTTTTGAAAATCAGGTTTTGGAAATCACCAAGGCAAAATATGACAAGCAAAGAGAAGAAGAGGGCATAACAAGAGAGTACATTACGGGTGCTGACTGTACTTTATGCGGAAGATGTATAGATGTCTGCCATGAAGATGCCCTCAATTTCGATTTTCGATTAAAAAGTTTGGTGTAAATTATGATTCAGATATCACATGTAACGAAAAAATTCGGACAAAATATTTCACTTGACAATGTCAGCTGTGAATTTAAGAAAAATGAGTCCATAGCGCTAATGGGTGCAAACGGTGCAGGAAAAACAACACTTATCCGCTCAATTTTGGGATACTACCATCCTGATGCCGGAGAGGTGTTGATTAACGGGCTCAATCCTGTAAAAAACAGGGTAGATGTTTTGTCTCATATCAGTTTTGTACCACAGCTCCCGCCTCCTATCAAGCTCAGTATTGACGAATTGATACAGTATGTCTGTGTGAGTGCTGATGTTGACAAAGAGTTGGTGAAGCATTATGCAAATGAAATGAAACTGGATATAAATGCCAATTTGAGTAAATCATTTTTTAAACTCAGCGGAGGCATGAAACAGAAGCTTCTTATTGCGATATCTCTGGCAAAGAAAAGCGACATTATTATTTATGATGAGCCGACGGCAAATCTTGACCCCAAAGCCAGAGATGATTTTTACAGACTGCTCAAACAAAACGAGCAGGAGAAGGTTCTGCTTTTTGTTACGCACCGACTCGAAGAGGTGAAAGATTTAGTCAACAGACAAATCTATATGGATATGGGAAAAATTGTATCAGATGAGAGATTTTAAATGAAAAATTTATATTTAATTGCATACTTGGACTTAAAAGAGTCAATCCGGGCAAAATGGTTTTTGGTCTATTCTCTTGTATTTGGCGGACTCATTGCTCTGTTTTTTATTGCAGGTGTCACCGAATCACAGGTGATGGGTTTTAGCGGGCTGAGCCGATTGCTGCTTATGTATATTCAGATAACAATCGTTATTTTGCCGATATTTATTTTGATTACGACGGTTCGTTCCATTTCAGGGGACAGAGACAGCCATATTCTGGAGTATATGCTCTCTTTTCCTATCTCTTTAAAACAGTATTACTGGGGAAAAATTATCGGACGGTTTATTACTGTTTATCTGCCTGTTGTTTTTGCAATGATTATCGCAGTCATATACGGTGCGTTTAAGGGAGCTGCAATTCCCTGGGATATTTTCTTTTTATATACGGGACTTTTGTTTGCTATGAGTGCTACATTTTTGGGTATAGCATTTTTTATCTCCTCTTTTGTGAAATCTTCCGAAGTTGCTTTGGGAATAGCATTCTTTATTTGGATATTTTTATTGGCTTTTATTGACATTGCTCTTATATCCCTGATGATGCAGGAACGTTTTAGTGAGGGCTTGATTATAACGATAGCGTTGCTCAACCCTATGGAAATTTTCCGGGTGGCTGCAATATCTTTGTTTGATCCGCAGTTGACGGTAATGGGACCGGTTGCCTATTATATACTCGATTCGGTCTCTCAGACAATGTTTGTACTGCTTGCGATTGGGTATCCTCTTGTTTTGGGAATGGGATTTGCCTATCTCGGATATAAAATATTTGAAAAAAAAGATTTGGTCTAGGAGCTGTTATGAAAAAAATTATTATAGGTGTACTTTTGTTTTCAAGTCTGTTGTTCTCGTATGAGATGAATTATGATAAAAATACGACAGGTCTGATACGACAGATGAAAGTCTATAAATATCCGACCTGGGTTGCTAAAATAGAACTTGCAAACGGCAAAAAAATCTTTTTTGTTTCACCAAAATCAATGTTTGAATTTTATTTCAGACCTGCGGCATGGCCGGAATACAATATCAAACAGGAGAGTGATTTCAAAAATATTTATGTAACTGATTTTGCAACGGCAGAACCTATCAAAGCCAAGGGTGCTTTTTATGTGTACGGGAGTGACACAATCTCCCCTGCAGGTGATGATTTGGTTCCTTTTGATTCGTATAAAAGGGCTGAGGAATTTGCAAAGTCGCACAATGGAAAACGTATTTTAGGTTTTAGAGAGATTAACAGAGGGCTTATTAACTGGCTTAATGACAGCATGTAGGAGAAAAAAATGAAAAAACCCACCCCAAAAGATGAAGAGATTCAGCTCGATCCAAAAAGATACATTGTCAGCGAAACAGATGAAAAAGGCAAAATTACTTTTGCTAATGACTATTTTCAGGAAGTTTCAGGTTATACGCAAGAAGAACTTATAGGGCAGCCTCACAGTATAGTCCGTCATCCGGATATGCCAAAAGTGGTCTTTAAACTTTTGTGGGAGACAATTCAGCAGGGGAAAAACATCAATGCCGTTGTGAAAAATCTGGCAAAAGACGGGCGCTATTATTGGATATTTACCGAATTTGAAATCAGAAAAGATACCGATACGGGAAAAATAATAGGCTACCATGCTTCTCGAAAAAAAATTTCAAGGCATGTTATAGAAATCATAGCCGATCTCTATGCCAAACTTTTGGAAATTGAGAAAAGTGAGGGTGTGGATGCAAGTGAGAAGTATCTTGTTGCATTTTTAAAAGAAAAAGGTGAGGATATAGAATTTGCAAATATCATGGAAGAGATACATAAATTTTATTAGTATATTTTTTCTGATTTTTGTCTCTTCTTTGTTTGCAAATCCTTTGCAGGATGCTTTGAACAAAGCCAAACCAGGCGCTGTCATCAAGCTGCATAACGGCACATATTATGGCAATCTTGTCATTGACAAACCTGTTACTCTTCTGGGGATTGGAAAAAATGTTGCAATCAGAGGGGATGCAAAGGGTTCGGTCATCACAATACACAGTTCCCAGGTTCGTTTAAAAAATCTTTTTATCAGCAACAGTGGAAAAAATATGCAAAAAATTGATGCTGCTGTTGCTCTGAAACAGGTAAAATATTGCGAAATCAGTAATTGCAGAATACAAAATGTTTTGTATGGAATTGACATGGACAGGGTAGAACACACAGCCATTGAATATAATGACATTACAGTGGCAAAGAATGATATTGCACTGCGCGGCAATGCCCTGAAACTCTATTATTCCCATTATAATACCATTAGGGGAAATAACATTCATCATACAAGAGATGTAACGCTGAACTATTCCCATCATAATGTTTTTCAGGATAATACCTTTACACATAACAGATTTGCAACACATTTGGAATTAAGCAATGCCAATGTTTTTAAACACAACAGTTACATGTATAACTCTGTGGCTATGATGTTTATGGGTGCAAAAGAGACAAAGGTTCTTGCAAATAAAATTTACAGTTCTACAGGAGCCGCTGGCATCGGCGTCATGATAGGAAGTGTTTCAAATTTTGTATTTACAGGCAACAGTGTCCGTTATAATGCAAAAGGCATCTACATTCAGGGAGCGGAAAAAGCACGGGGAATGAAACGATACTTTAAAAATAATGAAATAGCCTACAATGCAGAAGCATTGCATTTTCATGTCTCCATCAGAGACAATACCATTGTGCATAATAAGTTTTTTGGAAATATTGATGATGTGCTTAAGGATATCGGAGGCAATTTTGACGCTTCTAATGTTGTAGAGTACAATTACTGGGACAGGTATGACGGTTTTGATGCAAACGGTGACGGAATCGGTGACACCCCCTACCGTATTTATCAGCATGCTGACCTTCTTTGGCAGGAGAACAAC
>Ga0256840_1002874_pt1 | contig 14636 bp, 18 predicted proteins | sample 355202metaG_FD_185969 | JGI IMG/M metagenome (GOLD analysis project Ga0256840, IMG submission 185969) | Hydrothermal vent microbial communities from Mid Atlantic Ridge, Atlantic Ocean - 355-202 | ecosystem: Environmental > Aquatic > Marine > Hydrothermal vents | place: Atlantic Ocean: Mid...
AATTTCTTAGGAGCTTTGCTTCTAAGAAAGGAGACAATAAACAAGCTTTACAGAAGCTTGGCTTCGTGCTTCAGTGAGAGGAATTTCTTAGGAGCTTTGCTTCTAAGAAAGGAGACAGTAAAATGAAAATAATCCTTTTTGGTTATTCAAAAACAGGCAGAGAAATTGCAAAACTTTTAAGAGATGATGAGTATGATTTTTGCATAATCGAAGAGAATCCTTTGATGGTAGCAGAGGCCCAGCTTGATGGATTTGGTTGTTTGCACTCCTCTTTCAAAGATGATTCAATCTTTAAAGAGTTGGGAATTGGTAAAGATGTAAGTGTTTTGTTTTGTGCATCAAATGATGATAGTTTAAATCTTTTTGTAACTCTAAGTGCTAGAAATTTAGACAAAAATTTAAAAATTTTAACTCTTATCCAAAGAAAAGAGGATGAGAAAAAGATGCTCTTAGCAGGAGCAAATAGAACTATAAGTCCTTACGATGTTGGTGCATTAAAGGCTTTTAGGATTATAGAGAAACCAAAAGTTTCAAAAGTGTTAAATCTGTTTTCATCTCATAGCAATAAACTTGCTATGAGCGAGATAGAGATTCCAAAAAACTCCATACTAGATGGGGTCTATTTTAAAGATTTAAAAATTTTTAAAAAACATAACTTAATCTTTTTAGGCATATTGGATAGAGAGTTAAAGGATGAGTTTATCTTTTTTTCAAAAGGGATAAATCATAAGATTGATTATAGAGATGTTATAGTGGTTTTAGGAAGTAAAGATAACATAAAAGAATTTAAAAAAGAGTTGGGATTATGAAAAAAACTATTGCTGTAATTGGTGCTGGTAAGTGGGGAAGGGCAATTCATTATGCAATTTCACAGAGATATGATTGTAAAATAACTTCAAGAAAAAAAAGAGTCATTGAAAATTTTGTCTCTTTAAATGAAGCTCTACTGTGTGACTATTTGGTTATAGCGCTTCCTGCTCAAATTGTTAGAAAGTGGCTTACAGATAATTTCAAGTATAAAAATCAATCTATATTGGTTGCAGCAAAAGGTATAGAAAAAGATACAGGAGCATTTTTAAATGAGATATATGCAGAGTTTTTACCAGAGAAAAATCTAGCTTTTTTATCTGGACCATCTTTTGCAGCTGAAGTTATGAAATCTTTGCCTACATGTGTAGTTGTAAACTCAAAAAATGAACCTCTTGCTAAGGATTTTGCATCATTTTTTCCAGATTTTATAAAAACTTATACTTCAGATGATGTAATAGGTGCTGAAATTTGTGGAGCTTATAAAAATGTTTTAGCAATTGCTAGTGGAATATGTGATGGATTGGAGCTTGGAAATAACGCTAGAGCTAGTTTGATTTCAAGAGGTTTAATAGAGATGAGAAGATTTGGAAAGTTTTTTGGCGCCAAAGATGAGACATTTTTAGGTCTTAGTGGTGCGGGAGATCTTTTTTTAACAGCTTCAAGCAAACTATCAAGAAACTATAGAGTAGGGCTAGGTTTAGCAAAAGGTAAGAGTATAAAAGTAGTTTTAGAAGAGTTAACAGAGGTGGCTGAGGGTGTATTTACAACTGATGCTATAAAAAAACTTTCAACTAAACATGGAATTTATACTCCAATTGTTGATGAAGTTTATGATATATTAAGAGGAAAATCAGTTGAGCAGAGCTTAAAGGATCTTCTGTCTTGAAAAAAATTTTTATAATTTTTTTACTCCCTATTACTATTTTTTCAAAAGATATTGATCAAATGATTGGAGAAATGTTGATTGTGGGTGTTCCTGGTGACTCGGTAAATCAAAAATGGATCAAACGCTTAAGAGAGGATATATCTAACAAAAGAGTTGGAGGAGTTATTTTTTTTAAAAGAAATATAAAAAGTAAAAAAGAGTTAAAGAGATTAATAAATTTTTTATCTCCAAAAAACCTAAAAATCAAACCTTTTATAGCTATAGACGAGGAGGGTGGTCAGGTATCTAGACTTTTTGGCATATACAGGAGTCCACTTAGAGTTGCTAATGAGTTAAATTTAAATGAAACGCATAAGATGTATAGTCTTTTAGCAGAAGAATTGAAGAGTTATGGATTTAATTTAAATTTTGCTCCTGTTGTGGATCTGAATTTAGAAAAAAACTCTCCTGCAATTGGAGCTAAACACAGAAGCTATTCTAGTTATGAAGAGATCGTTATAGCCTATAGTGGAGAGTTTATTAGAGCTTTGAGAGAAAAAAATATTATAAGTGTTATAAAACATTTTCCTGGTCATGGAAGTGCCCTAAAGGATTCTCACAAGGGTTTTGTAGATATATCTAATAGCTGGAATTTTAGAGAATTAAAGCCCTATTACTACTTTATAAAAAATAAAAAAGTAGATGCTATTATGGTTGGGCATCTGTATTTGAAACAATTAGATAGAGATAATCTATCTACTTTCTCAGAAAAAACTATAAAAGGTCTTTTGAGAGAAAAATTAAAATTTAATGGTGTAGTTTTTAGTGATGATATGCTAATGGGTGCAATTGTAAAAAACTATACACTGAAAGAAGCGGTAATAAACTCTATAAATGCAGGTATAGATGTACTTCTTTTTTCTAGCTATTTTACAAAAAATTCTAGTATTGTAAATGATGTAACTCGAATAATAAAAGATGCTATAAAGGATGGAAAAATTAAAAAAGAGGATATTATAGACTCTTACAATAGAATTATAAAGCTTAAGGAGAGATTGTGATACTCATTAAAAATGCAAAACTATCTAATGAAAATGTAAGAGATATACTTATTAGAGATGATAAAATCTATAAAATAGATAATAAAATTAATCAAAAAGATGACTATAAGGTTTTAGATGCAAAAGGCTCTTTTGTTTTGGCTGGAATAGTTGATTTAAATGTAAGACTAGCAAATGATACTTTAAATAAAAATTCATTGAAAAAATTGACAAAAACATCACTTAGAGGTGGAGTCACAACTTGTGTAATAATGCCCGATTTTACCCCTAGGCTAGATAATTCGACTCTACTTGAGCATTTTAATATAAAAGCTAAGAATGAGGAAGTATCTTTATATGTGGCTGCTCCTTTGGTAGATAAAAGTAATGAAAAACTAAATAATATAGCAACCTTTTTAGATAATGGAGCATCTGTTATTTGGACAAATTCTAACATAAATGCTAATTTACTTAAAAGGGGTTTTGAGTATGCTAGGATGAAATTGGTTCCAATTTTTTGTAGATGTTATGAGCCAAATTTAGATGAGAGTGGTGTTATGAATGAGGGTGAACTATCTTTTAAGTTAGGATTGTCTGGTATTTCTAAAATTTCTGAGAGTTCTGAAGTTGCAAAAATAGCTGAAATTTCCACTATGAATAACACAAAGATTATTTTTCAAGCACTCTCGACAAAAAGATCTATTGATATTATAAAAGATATGAAAAAAGCAAATAAAAATATATATTCAGAGGTATCTGTTCACCATCTAATAAAAAATGAAGAGAGCTGTAATGGATTTAATACCTACGCAAAAATTTTTCCCCCTCTTAGAGATGAAGATGAAAGAGATAAAATCTTAAATGAGATTGAAAATATAGATATTTTAACCTCAGCACACTCTGCTAAATCAGTTCTTTATAAAGATGTTGCATTTGAAGAAGCTTCTTTTGGATTGGGATGTATTGAGGAGTATCTCTCCTTGTGTTACACATTTTTAGTTAATTCTGGTTTAATAACAATGAAAAGATTGGAGGAGTTAATAGCAACTAAACCAGCCGAACTTTTATCAAGGGAAAAAATAGGAAAAATTGAGGAGGGATATAGTGCAGATATTGTAATTTTTGATGAAAATGAATCATACATAGTTAGTGATAAGGCATCTTTGTATTACAATGAAAAACTTTTTGGAAAAGTAAAAAAAGTTATAAAAAATGGGTATGAGGTAGAGATATGAAGCGCCTTATGAGTGTTAATGGTACATTTTATCCATCAGATAAAAGTGAATTAAAATCTATGATAAACTACTTTAATGAGGTAGCAGAGCAGCACTTTGTAGATAGAATTTATAGCCAAAATCCTGTAGCTCTCATAGTCCCACATGCTGGATTTATCTATAGTGGATTTACAGCAAATTTAGCATATAGAAATGTCACAAAAATTCCAAAAAGAGTTATAGTTATAGGACCATCGCATAGAGTTGCATTTGATGGCATTAGTTTAAATGACTATGTAGGTTATGATACACCTTTGGGTAAAATTGATGGAGATAGGGAGTATGTTAGTCAACTCAAAGAAAAGTTTAGTTTTGTATCAATAGAGCATAAAGAACATAGTACGGAGGTACAGTTTCCATTTATAAAGTTCTATTTTGAAGATATAAAATTGATTGAGATGGTATATTCAACTACACAAAATCTTGTAAATATTTTAGATTATTTACTTAAAAATGATGAAAATTTAGTGATAATTAGTACTGATTTGAGCCATTTTTACGATGAAGAAAAGGCTCATAGATTAGATAGTTTTATTATAAAGGCTGTTGAGAATTTAGATTTGGAAATGTTAAAAAATGGTGAAGCTTGCGGTATGCTTGGAGTTGCCTCAGTTTTAGAGGTTGCAAAAAGACTAGGACTTAGCACTAAAAGCATAGATTATAGGACTAGTGCAAATATAACAAAAGATAAAAGTAGTGTTGTGGGTTATTATAGCGCAATGGTTTACTAAAGGACTTATATGAAAAAAAGAGCAAAGCGAAGTTTTATAAAAAAATCATCATATGCACTTAGTGGTTTTAAAGATATTTTATCAACTGAGGGTGCTTTTAGGATAGAGTTAGTATTTGGATTGGTTTTTTTACCTATAATTTTTTTAATAGATATAGATTTTTTAGATAAAGTACTACTGTTTTTTTCTTATATGTTTGTTTTAATTGCTGAAGCGATCAATAGTGCAATTGAAAGAGTTGTTGATTTGGTTACAAGTCAGTATAATGAAATGGCAAAAAGAGCTAAAGATGTAGGAAGTACCATAGTCTTTCTTTCAATATTTACAGCGATTATTACATGGATTGTTATAATTACTAATAGTGTACTTTAGATAGATAGAGACCATTTGGAGCTACTAGCTCTCTTGAGTGAACTTTTTGACACTCTAGTTGCTCTTCTAAATTTTTTAAACTAAGCTCTTTAAAACTGACTTTTAGTGCAAAATCAGCCATCATTCTTACTTGAGATCTTAAAAATCCATCTGCCTCGAAATAGATAATAAAAAAATTTCTATATTTGTAAAGTCCTGCTTTAGAGATAGTTCTAATATCACTACTCGTTGGGCTACCCTCTTTTTTAAAGTTTTTAAAATTGTGCCTGCCTATAAAAATTTTAAGTGCGCTATCTAAATCTACCGGATTTAAATTTTTGACAAAAAGGGCATAGTTATAAAGAAATGGTGAAAATTCATTTGAGTAAATTAGGTATCTATAAACTCTTTTTTTAGCATCAAATCTTGCATGAAAACTCTCATCCACTTCTTTGATAGATTTTATAAAAATATGTGGTGAAACTATTTTATTTAGAGAGTTTTTTAGCCTCTCTAAGTCATAAAAAAACTTAGGTACTTGAAAACTTATAACTTGAAAAGTTGCATGAACACCCTTATCGGTTCTTCCACTTCCTATGATTTTTGAATCAATATTTAGTTTATTTAGCGCTCTTATAATTTCAGATGAAACCGTTTTAACTCTACTTTTTGTTTGAACTTGAAAACCATGAAACCTACTTCCATCGTAAGAGATAATTGCTTTTACATTCATTAGTATCTCTTTAAAATTCTTTTTTTATAAAAAGCATAAGAAAATAGTGTATATGTTGGGATAAAAAAGAGAAGACCTATGATATTGAAGTACTTAACAATCATAAAACCACACAGAAGATATATGAGAATAACACTTGCCATGCTTAAGTATATACCCCCTTTTTCATACCTATAGGTTACTATACCTATGCTTATTGAGAGTAATATTGTAGATATAGGAAAGAGTGCAATCATTAAAAAAAAGGCCAAATCATAAGCTCTTTTTTTATCATTAATAGCACTTAACCAATACTCTTTTATAGTTTGTATTTTTTTAAGAGAGGTTTTTGGCTGTGTATTTATGTACATATTGTCAAAATTCAATTGTTCAATAGAATCTGTTTTAAATTGAAATGCCTTTCCTTTATTTAACTTTAGGCTTAAAAAACCATCTTTATTTTCTATTTTTGCTTTGTTTGCTATAATAAACTTTTCTAGCTCATGATTGTTCGCTTCTTGATACATAACGATGCTGTCAAAATTGTCTTGTTTATCACCTTTATTTATATACACTAGCCAATTAGAAAATTTTTGACCAAACTCCGTTGGTTTAATGTTAAACTTTGCTTCAGTTTTTTTATAATCAATAAAATTTTTATTTAACTGTTTTGCAATTGGAATTAAAACAACTATATTTACAATCAAAATTACTGAGAGTATAGATGCGGTTATCAAAAAAAGTTTGGTAATTTTTTTTGGAGAATATCCTAGTGTAAAAAGAATTATAATTTCATTCTCTTTGGAGAGATTAAAAAGTGATATACAAACAGCTATAAAAAATGTTATAGGTACTGTATAGATGATTATATTTGGCAAGAGGTATATATATAAAGTTCCAAGTTCAATAAAAGTGATCTTTATAACAGATGTGATACTAGCAATTTTTATGAAAAATATAATGGATGTTATAAAAAAAAGTGTGAAAAAGAGAGATGCAAAAATAGAGCTAAACTGTTTTAGCAAATAATCATTAACTCTACCCATAAATTTTTCCTAAAAGTTGTAATATTTGTTCAAAAAAGAGCCAAGTTATAAAGAGTGCTAGAGTTAAAAATGGTATGTAAGGTAACTCATATCCTTTTTTTCTAACAATAATGAAAACTGGAAGTGCTATCAACGCAGATATGTAAATAGCAACAAGTCCAAGCTTCACCCCTAGTAGTGCTCCTATGATTGCTGCTATAATTATGTCTGCTTCACCCATTGCTTCTTTTTTGATTATCCAAGAAACTACAAATCTTAAGAGTGCAAAACCTCCCGCAAAAAGTAGTGCATCATTTAAAGAGTTAAGAGGATCTCCTATAAAAATAGATAAAAACAGTGCAGGTAAACTGATGGAATCTGGGACGGCTTTGTACTTTAAATCTATAATGCTTAGAGCCAAGAGCATACTAAATAAAATTGAAGTTAAAATTGATTGTAAAAATGAATCACTATTTTGCGCAGAAAGAAAAAAGATAAATCCTGTTAAAAATTCTACTAATGGGTATTGAATAGAGATTTTTTCTTTACAAAAGCTACATCTTCCACCTATAAAAATCCAAGATAGTATAGGTATATTATGGAACCACTTTAGCGTCTGTTTACATTTTGTGCAGTGAGAAGAGGGAAAGATAATGCTTTCATTTTTTGGTACTCTTATAATGACAACATTCAAAAAAGAACCTATTAAAAGTCCGAAAAAGCCAAAAAGTACGGAAGTTTCAAGACTCATAGTGCACCAAACCTTCTTGAAGTATTTCTATACATCTCTATAATTGTTTCCAATTCACCACTACTAAAATCTGGCCAAAGAGTTTTTGTAAAAAAAAGTTCAGCATAGGCACACTGCCAAAGTAAAAAATTTGAGAGCCTTTTATCTCCCCCTGTTCTTATTAGCATATCTACTTCAGGAAAATTTGCTGTATCTAGGGCTTGTGATATATCTGTTTGATTTACATTTTTCTTTCCATTGTCTATTAGTTTGTTCACCGCTCTAGTTATTTCATCTCTAGCACCATAATTTATAGCTAAAACTTGAGTAAGAGAAGTGTTATTTGAAGTTTCATCTTTTGTATTTTTTATAATTTTTTGTAGAGAATTGGAGAGTTTACTCAAATCTCCTACTGTTTCGAACTTAATATTATTTTTTTGAAAAGTTTCTAACTCGTCTAAAAGATACTTAGAGAGAAGTTTCATTAAAAATTCCACCTCACTCTTGGGTCTTTTCCAGTTTTCAGTACTAAAAGCATACAGAGTAAGATACTTTATACCAATCTTTGCACAATACTCTGTGATTCTTCTTACATTTTTTGCACCCTCTTTATGACCATAAGATCTATTTTTATTTTGTCTTTTAGCCCATCTTCCATTTCCATCCATTATAATTGCTAAATGGTTTAGCTCGTTCAAAACTATCCTTTTATATCTAGTATAGAGGTATCTTTTTCAAAAATTGGAGATATGCTTTCTTTTAAGTTAAAATCTATCTGCAATTCACTACCTTTTAAACTCTCTTTTAGAAAATAAAAACTCTTTTGAAAAAGTATATCAATTTTTAGCTTTTTATTTTCAAAAACTCCACAAATTGGACCCAAATTATGCTGAGCCATATAAAATTTATTCTCTTTTAATTGAATTAAACAGAGTTCATTTTCAACTTTTAAGGGCAAATGAATAACTCCATTTTTCAATGCTAAAAGCATAGTGGCAAATATTTTAAACTCTATCTTGCTTGAGCCTTCCAATCCATCTAATATCCAATCTTTAAAATAGGTTTTTTTTAGCTTATTAAAAAGAAATTCAAATTCAAAATCTAAAAAGTTTGTCTCCTTTTGCAAAAAAGTTGGTTTTTTAACTAAGTTTGAAATCAAAATGACTCCATCTTTTGTATTTGAAAAATCACCCCAGTATCTCTCTTTGGCTTTCAATTTTTTTTTAGATTTTGTGGTAAACTCTCTATTTCCTAAAAGTAGTTTATATCTATTTAGAGGTAGTTCTTTTAGAACTTCAATGCTTATTGGTAGGGAGCTATTGAATCTAAGAGGCTCATTAAAGCTAGATACTTTTGAGATTTTAGATAGTTTGGAAAGTCTATTTATCATATATATTTGCTAAGCTCCACTATTTGTTTAGCAATTTCAAATTTACTATCTAATTTTAGATGAACTTCATCACCTTTTGTTAAAAATATAACCTCATTTTTTTCGCTCCCAAAACTGTTTGATTTTTTCAAAACATTCAAACAAACCGCATCTAGAGATTTATTTTCAAGCATCACTTTTGCATTTTTAAGTGCATTTTTTTCATCTAATTCAGCTTTAAATCCTATAGTCTTTATCTCTTTTTTATCTAAATTTTTCAGTATATCTTCATTTTTTATCAACTCTAATTGCCAACACTCTTTTAAGTTTGATTTTTTAATCTTGCCATCGATCTTTTGTTTAGGAATAAAATCACTAATCGCAGCAGCCATAAAAAGGTACGAACCACTCTTTAAGCTACTTTGTATATCTTCTTTATACTCCTTGGAAGATTCTACCTCTACAGTTTTAACCAAAAGTGAGTTATCTGGTTTTGAGCTAATTAGAGTTACATTTGCTCCTTTTAAAAAGAGTACATAAGCTAAAGCATTTGCCTGTTTGCCGCTTGAGAGATTTGTAATGCACCTCACATCATCAATCCTCTCAATGCTACCTCCACCACTTACAACAACATCTTTTTTATCCCAAAAACTATCTCTTAAAAGCTCTCTAGCACTTAAATCAAATATGCTCTTAGGTTCGCTCATAGCTCCTTTGCCACTATCTAAACAAGCAAGAAGTTTATCTTGAGGCTCACTTATGACAAAGCCTCTGCTTTTTAGTTTTTTTAAGCTCTCTTTAGTAGCTTCATTTTCTATCATATTTGTATTTGCTGAGGGTGCTAAGATGATTTTTTTACCAAAAGCTAGTGCGGTTGAGAGAAGTAGGTTATCTGCAATCCCATTTGCTATTTTATTAATGCTATTTGCACTTATTGGAGCAATTACAAAGAGATCTGCCCACTTTCCTATGTGGATGTGGTTTAAATCATCCGCCCAACTCTCAGTACTTACATGTAGAACTCTGTTTTGACTTATAGCTTCAAATGTAAGTGGAGTTATAAAGCGTTTTGCCTCCTCGCTCATAACTACTCTAACTTCAGCTCTAGCTTTTATAAAAAGCCTAATAAGCTCTAAAGTTTTATAAATTGCTATGCTTCCAGTGACACCTACTAAAATCTTTTTACCTTTTAGCACTACTTGCCTTTGCCAAAAAATTTATAGAAAAAGTTCTCTACAGTTTTCATCTTAACTCTTGAAATTGCCAAACTTCCCTTTTTGACATCACCTGTGACAGTTGTGCCACTTGCAATCAAAACATCATCCTCTATAGTAACAGGAGCTACAAGTTGAGAATCGCTTCCAATAAAGACATTTTTTCCTATAATTGTTTTGTATTTTGCTTTTCCATCATAATTACATGTAATTGTTCCACATCCAATGTTTGTTCCCTCATCTATGCTTGAATCGCCAAGGTAGCTTAAATGCCCAGCTTTTACACCTTTTAGGCTCGATTTTTTAACCTCTACAAAGTTTCCGATTTTAGAGTCTATTATGGTTGATTTTGGTCTAATTCTAGCCATAGGACCAACTTCGGAGTCTATTAAAATACTATCTTCAACTACCGAGTTGGTTTTTATATGAGAATTTTTAATTTTTGAGCCATTTAAAAGTGAAACTCCATTTTCTATGATGCTCTCACCCTCTATCTCAACCCCACTTTCTATGTAAATAGTCTCAGGAAGCCTCATGATAACTCCAGCTTCCATAAATCTTCTTTTTATTCTATCTTGCATAATCTTCTCAGCAAGGCTTAAATGGTACTTTGAATTTACTCCCATAAAGCTCTCTTCATCTACCTCTATAGCTTTAACATCATCGCTTAGTGCTATAAGGTCAGTGATATAGTACTCATTTTGTGCATTATTGTTTGAGAGTTTTGGAAGATTTTTCTCTAAAAATTCTCTACTAAACAGATAAACCCCAGCATTTACACTATTTACTTTTAGCTCCTCGTCTGAAGCATCTTTTTGCTCTACAATTTTTTTTACATTTCTCTGCCCATCCATTATAACTCTTCCATAGCCAGTAGGTTCTTTGCATGTAAAGTAGCTTAAGACTATATCAGCTTCTATCTCAAAAAACTTTTTCATATCCTTAGCTTCAACTAGAGGCATATCTCCATTTAAAACTAAAACTTTTTCATATTTAGGTTTTATGCCCAAAATTGCTCCACCAGTTCCGGGAAAATTTTCATGATCTTGGATGATATAGGTTATATTTTCAAAGTGCTTATTTATTTCATCTTGAATTATTTTAGCTTGGTGGTATAAGATTACACTCACATCATCACTGATTTTACTTGCCTCTTTTATGATGTGATAGAGCATAGGAAATCCACTAATTTGGTGTAAAACTTTCGATTTTTTTGATTTCATTCTTGTGCCAAAACCAGCTGCCATAATTGCTATTGAGTAATTCATATTTAACCTTAAATAAATAGATAAATTGTCGATATTCTAGCCAAAGTAAGTTTAAAATAAAAGTATTTAACCACTTTTTAACATTAAAAAAACTAAAATATGCTAACTTATTACAACTCAAGGAATCATCAGAATGGATTTAGGAACGGTCGTTGGTTTAGTACTTACCTTAGCGCTTTTATTTGGTGCTATGGCTATGGGTGTTGGTATAGGACCATATATAGATATACCATCTGTTCTAATTGTTTTTGGAGGAACTACAGGAGTTCTTTTAATCGGCTTTAAAATGGAGCAGATGAAAAATCTTGGAAAAATCTTTATGATTGCTATAAAACCTCCTCAAGAAGACATTCCAGCTCTTATACAAAAAATGGTTGATTACTCTACAAAAGCAAGGAAAGATGGAATTTTGGCTCTTGAGAGTGATGCCAACAATGAAGAGAATGAGTTTTTAAAAAAGGGGCTCTCTATGGCAGTTGATGGAAATGAGCCAGATACCATAAGAGAGATGTTAGAGATCGAGATGGAACAAACAAGTGAGCGACACAAGGCAAATGCAGCCATATTTGATCAAATGGGTGGATTTTCTGGTGCAATGGGTATGATTGGTACTCTAATAGGTCTTGTTGCTATGCTTTTAAATATGGCTGATCCAAGTGCAATTGGTCCGGCAATGGCAGTTGCTTTACTTACAACTATGTATGGAGCAATGATTGGAAATATTGTTGGTGCTCCTGTTGCAAATATACTTGGTATTAGAGATGCTGATGAGACTCTAGCTAAAACTTTGATTTTAGAAGGGATTATGGCGATTCAAGCGGGTGATAATCCAAGAACCTTAGAGGGAAAGTTACTATCGTTTTTGCCTCCAAAAGATAGAGTTTCTCAGTTTGATTAAAATTATACTTAGTTAGTGGAGTAATAAAATGGCTAAAAAGAAGTGTCCAGATTGTCCTAAATGTTTGCCAGGATGGTTGGCAGCCTTTGGTGATTTAATGAGTCTTCTTTTGTGCTTTTTTGTTTTACTCCTTTCTATGTCAACTATGGATGCAAAAAAGGTTCAAGAGGCTATTGGTTCACTAGCTGGAGCTTTGAGTGTTTTAGAAGGGGGAACAAAGACTGAGATAAGCAGAGAGAGGCAGCAACAAGCAACTCCAATAGAGAGTATGGATGAAACTACAAATAGAGTTGTAACGACTCAACTAAAAAAAACCATTACAGAAATTAATGAGATGTTAAAGACTTCAGGTGCACCTGAAGTTCAAGTTGAAGAGGCAGAAAATGGCTTTATAATTAGACTTCCAAGTTCCCTTCTTTTTGCACCAGGAAGTGCTCAAATACAAAATGAAGATGCTTTACTATTCTTAAAAAGAATCGCCTTAATTGTAAAAAAATTACCGCAAAAAATGATGGTAAATGCAAAAGGATATACAGATAATATACCACCTCCGGCAACAAGTCCATTTAAAGATAATTGGGAGCTATCTACTGCTAGGGCGGTGAGTGTAGTTAAAGAGCTTATAAAAAATAAAGTAAGCCCCAAAAGGCTTATAGCATCTGGTAGATCACAATATGATCCTATAGCTTCAAATGCTACAGCCGAAGGAAGAGCAAAAAATAGAAGAGTAGAGCTTCAATTCTTTACTATCGATGATACAAATCAAAAAAATGCATTAAGAAAGAGTGTTTTAGATCAAGTTGGAGCAAAGTAGTTGAGAAAAGTTTTTTTCTTATTGGTTTTTACCGGTACTACTCTATTTGGAGTTGACCCTATTCCAACAGTCAATTTAACTCTTAGTGCTCCAGATACTCCACAGCAGCTTGTTACAAGTTTAAATCTGCTTGTAGTTTTAACTATCTTAGTTTTAGCTCCATCTATAGTTTTTGTAAGTACTAGTTTTTTAAGGCTTATTGTGGTTTTCTCTTTTTTAAGACAAGCTCTTGGAACTCAGCAAATGCCTCCAAATCAAATTTTAGTTACTTTGGCTCTAATTTTAACATTTTTTATTATGGAACCAGTAGCAACTAAATCGTATGAAATTGCTATAAAACCCTATTTAGAGCAAAAGATTGGCTATCAAGAAGCATTTGATAAAGGAGTAAAACCATTCAAAGAGTTTATGATAAGAAATACTAGAGAGAAGGATTTAGCCCTTTTTTTTCGCATAAGAAAACTTGAAAATCCTAAAAATATAGATGAAGTTCCACTTACTGTAGCGCTTCCAGCTTTTATGATTAGTGAGCTCAAAACTGCCTTTCAAATAGGATTTTTGTTATATCTTCCATTTTTGGTTATAGATATGGTTGTAGCTTCAGTTTTGATGAGTATGGGTATGATGATGCTTCCACCTGTAATGATCTCTTTGCCATTTAAACTTTTGATATTTGTTATGGTAGATGGCTGGAATCTCTTAGTTGGAAGCTTAGTTAGTAGTTTCCATTAGTTTTCTTTATATATAAAATTCAAATCTATCCATCTGGTATGATAATGCATCGAAAAGTTTTTTGGTTTGTTCCAAAAGCTTCTCATTTGCATCTTTTGTTTTTTTCAAAAGTTCATCAAAGTTATCCAATAGCTTATCTTGAATGTAACTCTTTGTAGATAAATCTTTTGGTTTTGGCAGGTGTTGATTTATCTCAAAAGCATTATTTATAATCTTAGGAAGTGGTATCTCTTTTTGGGATTGCTTTACATTTTCTAAGTATTTCTCAAGCATAGGTTGAACCTTTTTTAGAGCTTCTGCTATCTCTTTTTTGTCTTGTTCATCTATTCCATCTCCCTTATAGCTGAATTCATAGCCATAAGTGTGTCTGAGAGATAGATTTAGTGTTTGAGAGTTTTCTCTTTTTTTTAGGTCTAGCTCAGAGCTTTTTTTATCAAAAAGCTTCAAATTTATCTTATCACCACTGCTTGTTGTTAATGAAAAATCAAAGCTATTGTAAGCGTAGTTTGAAGTGTTAATACTTTGCACGATATACTCCTTTGAAGAATATATCGGCAAGTTTTGTATCTTATTTTATAGGGCAACCGTCTTTATCTACCAATTTGTTAAATGGAGTATTTGGGCATTTGTCGTATTTGTCAAACACGCCATCTTTATCGCTATCAATGTTGAGGTTTTGTTGATTTACACATCCCATAATTGTTAAAGCTGCTAAAAACATTACTACTATAGATAGTTTTTTCATTATCTACCTCCTCTACCTCCGCCACCATGGCCACCACCAGATCCACTGTTATTACCTC
>Ga0256840_1002875_pt1 | contig 14635 bp, 15 predicted proteins | sample 355202metaG_FD_185969 | JGI IMG/M metagenome (GOLD analysis project Ga0256840, IMG submission 185969) | Hydrothermal vent microbial communities from Mid Atlantic Ridge, Atlantic Ocean - 355-202 | ecosystem: Environmental > Aquatic > Marine > Hydrothermal vents | place: Atlantic Ocean: Mid...
CTACTGGAGTTGACTCCCAGATACCGTGTTTAGTACAGTAACCATGTGCTACAAGGTTAAGTTTTTTACCTGTAGGACGAATGTTGAAAGTTACTTCAGCATGAGATTTTTCATTACCTAAAGTTCCTGGTACAAAAGTAGCCATCGCTAATTTAGTTTCACCATTGAAAAGTGTGATTGATTCGATGTAGTGATCGAAATCATCTGGATGAGTATACTCGTTACCCATTTTAACATTTACTGCTAGCATTTCGCCTTTTTTTGCTACACCAGCTACTGTGATAAATGGTGAGTGACGATCAATAAGATCCTTTTTTGCTTCTCTTTCTACTGTGTCAATATCAACATATTTGTTAATTTTTGGCATATTAATTCCTTGTGTTTTGATTTATTTATAGTATTGTAGTATAAAAACTTTTAGGAACATCATAAACAAGAGTATATCTCTCTTATTTAAGATAGTTTTAAAAATTATTTACTAAAACTAGCGTCTTGAATGATTAATGGATAAAAATAACCATACCCAAAGTCTTTATCTTTTACAACTGTCCCTATAGCATAAACAATATCACCAACTTTTGGTGCAGCTTTTGAACTTGTAAAAACTAAATCATCCATATTTGAAAATCTACTGCCATCTTGAATATGAATCCAGTTAAGTTTCATGATGTTTAAAGAAACTTTTGTGACTTTTCCTTTTACCGTAACATTTTTACCGACTAAAGCATCACGATTTTTGAAAAGTTCAGCTATGGTCATGGTGTTTTTTTCTTTGTATTTTGAAGTCATGATGTTTGGTTTGATATTTTGCATCTTTTGGGCTTGTGTCTGAGTCTCTACATCACCGGCAAAAAGTATCTTCGCGAAATCACGATTGAGTGTTTTAGAATGAAAGTTTTGCATCCATCCTTGCTCATTGTATTTGATACTATCGCCGACTTTGACATCTCTTTGTGTCATGGCAATCCAGTAAATATCATTACCATCTTTTACTTTCATATATGTATAACCACCGCTGTTGAGTGTTTCTTCTACTGTTGCTTGGTGTATGGTTGAAGCATAAAGGCTCAGTCCTAAGATAAGTGAGAGTGCTATTTTTTTCATTGTCATCCTTTTTGTACAGTATTTTAACAAGTTTTTAACCAATAAATAGATAAAATCGCGACAATTAATAGATAAAGAGTAAAAATATGTTGAAACCATTACTAATCGAAATCGGTGTTGAAGAGCTTCCTGCGGTTCCTTTGTTAAAAGAGATGAAGAATATTGAAAAAAAATATGCAGATATTTTAGAGAAACATTCTCTTTTAAGTGAATTTGAATTTTACTATACGCCTCGCCGTCTCGTAATGTGGCATAGAGAGTTTCAAACGCAGCAAGACGACAGTGTAGAAGAGTTTTTTGGTGCACCGATGGCAGTTGCCTATAAAGATGGAGAACCTACAAAAGCAGCAGAGGGCTTCGCACGTAAATGTGGTGTAACTTTAGCTGAGCTTTCTACGACAAAGAAGGGTGGTAAAGAAGTTCTTTATTATAAAAAAGATGTTAAAGGTAAAGCTTCACAAGATTTACTTCCTGAAATTATCACTGCATGGATTAAATCTCTAAACTTTGGCAAGTCTATGCGCTGGGGTGCTTTACATGAAAGTTTTATTCGTCCTATAAGATGGGTCAATGTTCTTTTGGATGATGCGCTTGTGCCTATGAATATGTATGGAGTGGATTCTGCAAAAACGACACGAGTCCACCGTATAGCAAACTTCAACTCAGTAGAAATTACGGGTGCAAAAGATTACTTTGAGACTTTAAAAAATGGTGGTGTAACACTTTTTCTAAAACAAAGAGAAGAGAAAATCCTTGCTGATATGAAAAATATCGAAAAAGATAATGGTGTAGATGTCGAGATAGATGATGAACTTTTTGCAGAAGTTGTAGCAATCACCGAAAATCCAACAGCACTCCTTGGTTCTTTTGATGAAGAATTTTTAAGACTTCCTCCTGAAGTTATCATCACTTCTATGAAAGAACATCAAAGATATTTTCCAGTCTTTAAAGATGGAAAACTTATTAATAAGTTTGTTGTAGTATCCAATGCTTTAACGGATGACTTTAGTGAAGTAATATCGGGCAATGAGCGTGTACTTCGTCCTCGTTTAGCTGATGGTCTATTTTTCTATGATAATGATTTAAAAAATGGCTTAACTACAAAAGGACTTGAAAAAGTTGCATTTTTTAAAGGTCTTGGTAGTGTTGCTGACAAGATAAAACGTGAGGGTAAAATTGCCAATGCTCTTTTTGCCCTTTACAAGCCAGATGCAAAAGAAGAAGATTTAAACCGAGCTATAGAACTTGCCAAAGCTGACCTCATGAGTGAAATGGTTTATGAGTTTACAGAACTTCAAGGACTGATGGGTTACTACTATGCAAAAGAAGCAGGAGAGAGTGATGCTGTAGCACTTGCCATAAAAGAGCAGTATCTTCCGGATGGAGAAGAGAGTGAGTTGCCTTCTACAGCGTTGAGTGCTATCGTTGCTATGAGTATCAAGCTAGATACACTTCTTGGACTTTTCTCTGTCAATGAAATTCCAACTGGATCTCGTGACCCTTTTGCTCTTCGTCGTGCTGTTAATGGCATCATTCGTATTGTAAATGAATACGGTTTTGAATTTGACATAGTTACTTCTCTTAAAGAGCTTGCGACGAACTATGATACGATAGATTTGCAAAAGCTTGAAAACTTCATCATTGAGCGTATCAAAAGATACTATAAAGTAAATCCTTCTATCATTGAAGCAGTGTTAGGATCTGGTGAGAGAGAACTCCTCGCTCTTGGTTGTAAGATAGAAGCACTGAACACTTTAGTAAGTTCTGAAGGTTTTGATGAAGTCTCTTCTACTTTTAAACGTGTGGCAAACATCACAAAAGAGATAAACTTAGATGCTGACTTATCTGTAGATGAAAGCTTACTTGAAGATGAAGCAGAAAAAACTCTCTTTGCAAAATACAAAGAAGTGACAGCAAAAAATTATGATACTTATGAAGAAGAACTTGATGCGCTTCTTGGTTTAAAACCTGAACTTGATACATTTTTTGAAAATGTTATGGTAAACGCAGAAGATGAAAAAGTTAAAAACAACAGAAAAGCACTTGTAGCTTCTATCTATAAAAGTATTCTTAAAATTGCAGACATTAAAGAAGTAAGCATATAAAATGTATGATATAGCCATTATTGGAGCCGGTATCAACGGCTGTAGTGTGGCGTATGAGTTTACTCAAGAGGGTAAAAGTGTTATTCTCTTTGACAAAGAAGCTATAGCAAGCGGTGGAAGTGGCGCAGCCGGTGCTTTTATCTCGCCTCGTTTTACGAAGTCTGGTGACACAAAACAAATCATAAACACTGCGTTTAGCTATGCTTACAAATACTACGATAGCAACTTTCCCAACTATTTTACGAAAGCACAACTCCTTCATATTGCAAAAGATGAACAAGAAGATGAAGCCCTGCGACATTTTAAAAAAGATAGTGACTTTCAACTAGAAAATATTTCTGATGAAGTTTTAGACAACTTAAATGAAGAAGCAAAAAAAAGAGAAAAGATATCTTTACATGCAGGCGTTGTTGATGCTCAAGGCGTTTGTGTCGCAATGGCAAAGGATGCAAAGTTTGTAGCAGAAAATGTGGAAACACTCGTTTTTGAAGATGATTATTGGCTAATCAATGAAACATATAGTGCAAAAAATGTCATTTTAGCTACGGGTGCTTATGAGGCGCTTATCAAAGAGCCATACATTCCCATCCGTGGTATATGGGGGCATCGCATTGATGTCAAAACGACAACACAAAATCCTTACTCAATCCATCAGTTTGTCTCTATATCTTCAACAAAAGAGAACAAGCTTGCTATCGGTGCGACACATAATGTGCATTATCATCCTCAAATAAATAAAGAACCTTATGATAAAGAAGAGGGCAGGCGTGAACTCCTTGAAAAAGCTTCAAAAACTTTAAACTTAGAAGATGTAGAAATAGTAAAAGATTATATGGGATTACGCTCAGGTTCGTCTGACTATATGCCTTTAGTTGGTTCTTTAGTTCTCTCATGCGAAACCATGCAAACGCTCACACGAAGAATGTTAGAGCAGAAAAAACCAGACTTTACTGCGTTTACATACTATCCGAATCTGTATATGATAAATGGAAGTGGCGGCTATGGTTTTGTACTAGCCCCATATCTAGCAAATATCTTAAAAAACCACATTCTAAACGCAGTACCGATAGATAAAAAAATCATCCCAGCAAGGTTTTTTGCACGGTGGGCTAGAAGACAATAGGTAAATCTTCACTTCTACCCAATTAAATAGTTGAAGTTCAAGATACTTAATTAATTGAACCCTCTGAACAAGCCAACTGATTCTTTTTTCTCCTTGATATTCTAGCATTTTAAAAATTCACTTTTAATTTTGAAGTGAGTTTTTAAAAGATATGCCTACATTTTTACTAATATTTACAGTATTGGTCTCTATTTTTACTGTTTTATATCAGTTTCTTGCTCTCATCAGTGCAGGTGTTCTTCGTAAGTTATAACAAGCAGCCAACATAAAGAAGTGTTGTTGATTTTTCTCTATTCCTAGATACCGTGTTTCTTTACAACCCATATGGTGTTTTATAAATGCAAATGGTAGTTCCACTAAACATCTTATTTTTGAGAATCTTGTATTATTTCTTGATTGTTTGGCTCTTAGTCTTGATTGACCTCTTACTCTTCGCTCAACTATACCAGCGAATACACCTTTTGCTCTTAGGCTTATCTTCCTTGCTTTTTGCATATAGCCACTATCTGCAAAGATAGCCTTGTCTTCTTTCTCTGTAAGTGCATCGAACTGAGTACTGTCATGTGTTGATGCTGTTGTTGCTATCACTTTTTTGATAATACCGTTTGTATCAGTTGCTATATGCATTTTTAGTCCATGGTGTTTATGTCCTCTTTTTGAAGTGTAAGTCGCATCTTTATCATGGGCTTCATTTGATATGACTTTCCCTGTAGCATCTTTTTTTCTTTTTGGTTCGCTTGAGTGGATGAGTGTAGCATCTATGAGGGTTCCCTCGTTAAGTATAAGTCTCTTAGATTCCATCATCTTTTTAACTTCGTCAAATATATCGCCAAGTAGTTCTTCTTTGATAAGTTTATTTCTGAATTTACAAATTGTAGTCTCATCAGGAATTGTATCTTCATCTCTGATATCAAGAAACTTTCTAAAGCTTATACGGTCATGTATAAGTTCTTCTGTCATTGGGTCTGACAATCCATACCAGTTTTGCAAAAAGAGTGAACCTGTAAGTATCTTTGATGGGATAGATGGTCTTCCTGTCTTGCCTTTGTTTGGCTTATATACATTCTTTTCAATAAGTATCTTCTCTATTGCTTCAAATGGAATTATCTCTTTCATCTCATTTAGAAACTTCATACTCTTCTTCCCACCGTGGTATTTCATCGCATGGTCAAAAAAACTTAGTTGCACATTTCTCCCTCTAACTTGGCTTCTTAGTATATTTATTTTAGCAAATTGTTGGTTTAAAAGAGGTTAAGTGGATTTGCTTAATTGTTCAGAGGGTTCAATTATACTTTTTGTAATACAATTGTAGATAAGTAACTCTCCATAAATAATCCCAAATTCAGCAAAGAGCAAATAGTTTGTATAAAAGATAAGAGTTCAGACTTCCTCAGCTACTTTATTTGGTAGCTTTTTGGAGGGAGTTGTTTAAAGATCTCTTTCATAGCATTTGCGCGGATTTCTCTTCCTTTTCCTGTTGCAAATGGTGAGAGGAAGTAGGCTCTTTGTATACACTCATCAGGATCATAGTTTCTGTCATACATAAAGACAAGGTTTTTATCAAGCTTGTTTATGTGCTGTGAGAGTGCTTGTGCATACGCAATGATGGCTTTATGATGTCTGTCATATTTATTTGTCATGCCTAAAAAGACAAACTTGCCACTGAGTCTGATATTTGGTATATCTATATAATTTAGATGTCTATCATAACGTGTAAACTGTGTAGAAGTTATCTTGTCTAAGTCAGCATCAAACTCTTCTATGATAGGCGTTGGCTCAATATTTTCTCTATTGTAGTTAAAAAGGTAACGTATCTCAACGAGTTTTCCTTTATAGTGCTCTTTAAAAGCTGCGTTTAGAACGTAATCTTTTGGTGTTTCATTGAGTGCAACAAACTCATCATATTTATCAAATCCATCTTCTTGTAAAAAGCGACTCATTTTAAACCCAACAGGACTTACCTCCGGGTTGTAAAGAAACACTGTTCCGGCTACACTTTTACGCTTTTTTTTGAGCATATTATTCAAATCATCTACTGTGATTCTTTCATCCTCGTTCTCGTTAATGTACATATACTCTTCAACTAAGTAGTCCATGTCAAAGTTTGTCGAAAATTTACCAAATACTTGCATTTATTATCCTCTCTTAATTATGGAATTATATCTGTTTTTTTTCTATGTTACAATTGCATTTAAAGAAGGATAGTTTTATGGCATATAATCTCGAAGATAAGTTAGTCGTAGCCGTTAGTTCTCGAGCACTTTTTAAGCTCGAAGATGAAAATCGTGTTTTTGAAGAAAAAGGACTTGCTGCATATTATAAATACCAACTAGAAAAAGAAAATGAGCCTTTAGAAAAAGGGACAGGGTATAGACTTATAGATAATTTACTCAAGATTAATAATTATTTTGCCGCAGATGAGAAGCAGGTCGAGGTGATTATTTTATCCAAGAACAATGCTGGAACGAGTTTACGCATCACGCATGCTATAGATAAGTATAAACTTGACATTCAAAGAAGTGGCTGGACGAGTGGTAGAGATACTTCTAGCTATCTCAAAGCTTTTAAAGTGGATCTATTTTTAAGTGCTGATGATAATGATGTGATGAATGCCATAGCAAATGGTGTTGCTGCTGCAAAGATTTTGCCCTCAGAGCATGATATACACGCTTCGCTTGGTGATCAGGTGCGGATTGCATTTGATGGTGATGCTGTACTCTTTTCCCAAGAATCAGAGCTGATTTATAAGCAAAAAGGTCTTGATGCCTTTATCGCTCATGAAAAAGAGAATAAAGACAGTCCAATGAAGCAAGGACCATTTGCCAAACTTTTACTCACAATAGCTAAGATTCAAAAGAAGTTTAAGGATGAGAGTTCTCCTATACGAACAGCACTTGTGACAGCGCGCAGTGCACCGACACATGAGCGAGTGATTAAAACTTTAAATGTATGGGATGTTCGGATTGATGAAGCTTTTTTTCTTGGTGGTAGTGAAAAGTATGAGGTACTAGAAGCTTTTGGTGCTGATATATTTTTTGATGACCAAGATGTCCATTTAGATCTCTCGTCTGGGGTTGTTCCTTCTGCAAAAGTGATCCATAAAAATATGCTAGCATTAGAAAAATGATATATATACTTTTTTTACTCTTTACTTTCTTGATTTTTATATTTGCTTTTTATCAATGGCAGCATTTTATGATATTTTCTCCTACTTACATCAAAGATCGAAAAATATGTAAATCTTGTGAATATTTGGAGATTCAAACTGATGATGGTGTTAAACTTGAATGTGTTGCTTATGAACCGCTAAACGCAGTGCAAACCTTACTTGTCTTTGTTGGACGCTCTCATGACGGGGTAGCCCTGATAGATAAGCTTTCTCAGACATATCCTACAGTAAGAGTGATAACATTTAATTATCGAGGATATGGAAGAAGTCAAGGCAGTGCAAATGAGAAAAATCTTTTAAAAGATGGACTCAAAATCGCTGATATGGTACAAAAACATTATGGTGACTTTTATCTATTGGGATTTTCTCTTGGCTCAAATATCGCTGCCTTTGTCGCTACAAAACGAAAGGTAAAAGCACTCTTTTTAGTAGGTGCTTTTGACTCTATCTATGAGATGGTAAAAGTGAAATTTTCATACTTGAAATATGTCTCAAAATTTTTGAAATATAAATTTCCTACAGCAGAGTATGTCGCTTCAGTCAAAGCAGATACCTATCTCTTTGTAAGCAAAAATGATAAAACTGTTTATATTGAAAACTCTAGAAATTTAAAAGGGCATATTGAAAATTTGACCTTTTATGAAGAACATGATGATTTAAGTCACAAAGAACTACTTTGGGATGAGCAAGTAACACAAAAAATAAATAAGGTAATAAACAATGGATAAACTCTACAAAGCAATGTTTTATGGATGTTTGCTAAGCATCGAGTATTTGGCAACAACAACGCAGCAGATAAAAGTGATAGAGCATAGTTGGGATAAGGCAAATCATTTCATCGCTTTTATGACACTCTATATTTTACTGAGTTTTGCGTATAAACATTTATCTAGAAAGATGAAAGTGTTGATTCTTTTAGCTTTTGGCGTTCAGGTTGAGATTGTTCAGTCATTTATTCCTGGGAGAGATTTTTCTGGGTTTGATGTAGTGGCTGATAGTGTGGGGTTAACTATAGGACTTATTGTTTTTTATCTTTATAGAAGATATAAAATCTACAAAAGAAGCTCTATAAAAGCTTCTTCATAAGTTCGATATGATAACTCTCTTGGTAGTTTATAAAGTCGAAAAATTTTGAGAGTCCTTCATCTTTTATCGCATCACTTAACTCTTTACACATAACTTTTGCTGCTTCTTCTTCAGCGATGCCATCGACTACAAAAGTGTTTAAATCATTTACAATATATGTTCTCTCGTGCAATTCTCTTGGAAGTGCTAAGATACCAAGTTTTGCCATCATATTGCCAAAAGATTTCAAGTGAAAGTGAGATTCGTCTATAAGATCTTGAAAAACGTTAAAATGCAAAGCATCCTTTGTTCTTGCTTGCATATATGCATAGATTAAAATGAGTTCATATTCTTTATACGACTCTTCAAACAAAAAGAGCGTCATAGCATCTATCTGGTCTTGTGAAAGGTTTTTATCTTCCCACTCTCTTTTCATGTTAAACGCAGTAACTTCTTTGTTATTTTCCTCTTTTTTGAGAATTTGTGAGAGATATTCAAGTAGATAGGCATCATCTGTTTTGATACGTTCTCCCAAAATATTTTTTGGATAAAATGCTTGTGTAGCTTTTACATCTTCTTGAAGAGCTTCTAGGACTTCAAATACACTGCTGCGTTTCATGAGTAGCATATCTCTGTCATAATTGTAATCTTCGCCATTTTCTAAAGCTTCTTCACCAAGCCATTTCATATGACGAAAAGCGATTTGTGAAAAGTCATATAAACGAGATTTGATAGCTTCATCTTTAATTGCGAAAGAGGCAAAAAGGATAGAGAGCCAAAGCTCATGTTTTTTTTGATATGTTTTATTTTTCATCTGTTTGCTCCATGCCAGTTGCTTCACAACTATCTTTCATTTTAAGAACATGTAACTCTTCATCTTCACCATTTTGTTTATGTTCGATATTTTTAAGTGAAGCAATAAACGCAGTAAAAACAATATCAGCACAGATTTGTTGTTGCGCTGAGAGTTTGCCTAGTTTTTCATGCATCTTTTGTACTGCACCATTAGCATATTCTATATCATTGCCGATAATCATATCAGTAAACATAGAACCGATCACAACAGTATCTTGACAGCCATTTGTTGCAAATCTTACATCTTTGATGATGTCAGAATCAAGTTTTGTATAAAAAATCACATACTCTTTTGTTTTCTCATCAAGTGCCACACCAACACCATCAGCATCTTCTAATTTTCCATAGTTTTTTGGGCTCATTAAGTGTTCTAAAGTCTCAGGGTTCATGCCCTCAGGCATCTTTACATCTTCAAACATTTGTTTCTCTTTTTTAGTTTTTCTAAGTGTAACGAAAAAAGAATAAATTTAATATTTTATTTTAGCAAGATAGAGACCATTTGGAGGAGCAGGTTTGATTTTGTGTGTTTGAACGCAAGTGAGTTGTTCTTGAATTTGTTGTGAATCAAGTTGCAAAAGTGCGCCAACCATAAGGCGTATCTGACTTCTTAAAAACCCATTTGCTTCAAAATTTAAGACAATAGTATTATGGTGTTGATAAGCAAAAGCTTTGTAGATTATACGTGTTGTGGATGTGACATCACTACCGGTTTTCATAAACTGTATAAAGTCATGTTCGCCCTCAAAGAGTTGTATCTTTTTTTGTATATTTTTTAAATCAACATTTTCAATAAAGGTCACAAAGTCATATTCAAAAGGATTAGGTTTTTTTGTTTTTATGAGGTATCTGTAGACTCTTCTTTTTGCACTGTATCGTGCATGAAAGTTCTCATCTACTGCGTTTAGCCTCTGAACACTTACTGCGTTTGGTAGCATCTCATTCATAACATGTTTTAGTTTGTCTAAGTCCCTCCAAAATTCTGGTAGTTCAACATGACACACTTGAGCTGTTGCATGAACACCTTTGTCTGTTCGCCCACTTGCAACTACACGCTTGTGAATACCGAGTTGTTTTAAGACTGCTTCCACATTTCCAAGGACAGTATCTTTTGTCTCTTTTTGTGTTTGAGAACCTAGAAAATGTGTGCCGTTATAGGCTAGAGTAAAAGCTATCTTCATTAGAATTTATTGACGATAGTTTTTCTATATATAAAGTAAGTACCCAAAAGCACACTCAAAACAACCAGCGGTATGGTGTAAAATACTAAAGCTTTTACTAGCCCTAGTGCTAGACCATAATATATAGCGATAGAGAGGAAAAGATATAAATATACTTGTGATTTTTGATGTCTTACATGAACGATACCCATAGAAGCAACAAAAAAGAGCGATATGATAGGAAAAACACTGAGCAGGAAATTTGTCACAAAGATGCGTTCTTTTTTCTTGCGTTTATGCTCAGACATCCAGTACTCAAGTGGCTTTTTGTATGTTTTTAAGCGAGTTTTCATCGTATCGTTTATCATCATTGTTTTAAAATCAATTTGAGCAAGTTTATCTTTTGAATACCGATAGCCCTCACCATCTGTGAGTTTGAGTCTAAGTATTCCAGAATCATTAATTATCTGTGCTTTTTGTGCAGAGATCAATACCTCTTCTTTTCCTTTTTTGTTAAATAAAAATACTTTAAAGTAGGTGCCATCATCTTTTTTTCCACCTAGGTAAAGTAGCCAGTCTCCAAAACTATTTCCAAATTCACTTGCAGCAAGGTTGAACTTTGCTTCACTTTTTTTATAAGAAATAAAGTTACTTGAGAGCACTTGTGTATGCGGAAAGATGATAAAAAAATCAAATAGTAAAACTATGGTGAGTAAAAGGGCTGGCCTGAAAAATGTTTTGACAATAAAGGCAGGTTTAATCCCAAGTGAAAATATGACAACTATCTCATTATCGTTTGAGAGTCGCGCAAGCGAAAGTGTGGACGCTATAAAAAATGTCACAGGCAGGGTGTAAAAAAGTATCTCAGGAAGGACAAATAAATAAAGTTTGGTCATCTCGAAAATATTTAACTGAATAATCGCTGTATAGGTTGCAAGCTTTATCAAGAAGATGACAGAAGCTATGGCAAACAGTGGTAGAAATATGGAAAGAAACAAGGAAGAGAAGTTTCTAAGTATATAGTTTCTCAGTATATCCATTAATAGTTCGCCTCAATATAAGACATGATAGGTGAGTCAAACATATAAACGATGAAAGTCGCCATCGCTAAAAAAGGCACAAAAGGAACGCGTTGTTCTTCTTTTGATTTTTTCATGACAAAAAGCATCACAGGCATGGCAAGAAGTGCTGAGAGAAAGATAGCAACAAGACCAAGCTTTACTCCGAGTAAAGCACCCATGGTTGCAGCAACCATGATATCTCCCTCTCCCATTGCTTCGATGAAAGGTGTTCTATCGAAGTTTTTGTTCCATGAAGTTTTTGTTTTATTTCCTGCACGGTTCACGGAGGAGGTTAAGTAATAGGAGAGCGCGAAACGCAGTAGAGTAAATCCACCGGTAAAAAGTAAGGCGTTTTCTAAGTTCATTACAGCGGCGTTAATATTCCAAGCGCCGATAATTGCAAAAAATATCGCTAAAAGATTTAATGAATCAGGCACCATTTTGTACTTTAAATCTATCACCGAAAGAGCTAGAAGCATTAAAAAACTCATAGCGATGAAAAATGCAGGTAAGGCAAGTCCAAACTTGTACGCAAGTGCTAAAAATATTAACGCAGAAGCAAATTCTATAAGAGGGTATTGCAGAGAAATTTTTTCTGAACAAAAAGCACATTTTCCACGTAAAAAGAGCCATGAAAAAAGAGGAATATTATGCCAAGGCTTGAGCTTATTCCCACAAGAAGTACAGTGCGATGCGCCAAAAACTATACTTTCATCTTTAGGAATACGTAAAATAACAACATTTAAAAATGAACCAAATAAGAGTCCGAAAATGAAAGCAACTGAGAATTCAATCATTTGAGACCACCAAATCGTCTCTCAACCTTTTTAAATTTAGAGATGATTTTTTCTAAATCTTTACTGCTAAAATCTGGCCATAATTTATCTATAAAAAAGAGTTCGGCATAGGCTGTTTGCCAAAGTAAGAAGTTTGAAAGACGTACATCTCCACCAGTTCGGATGAGAATATCCACATCCTCTTTACAGTCAAGTGCATTGTTGAGCATCTCTGCGGTGATGTCTTCTTTTGTTGTTTTGAGAGAGTTTACTGCACGGAGGATTTCATCTTGTGAACCATAATTGAGTGCAAGACTTTGCACAAGTCCATCACAATGAGCTGTTTTGTCCTCAACCATTTTGATGGTTTTTTGAAGCGATTTTGAGAAAGCTCTGATATCACCGATAGGTTCAAATTTTACATTGTTTTCTAAGTAAGAGGGCAGTTCATTTTTTAGGTATCGCTCTAGGAGTTTCATGAGAAATTCTACCTCTAAACGTGGTCTTTTCCAGTTTTCAGTAGAAAATGCATAAAGTGTAAGTCTTTTTATCTCATCATTGTTAGAGCAGTACGTTGTCAGTTCTTTAACAACCTTAGCACCTGCTTCATGCCCTTTGACCCTTTTTTTGCCTTGCATCTCTGCCCAGCGTCCGTTACCATCCATGATGATGGCTATATGTTTTACTGTATTTTTCATAAGCTACTCTTGTAACGCTTTTGCGTTGTTTATGATTTCAAAAGATATTGAGAGTTTGTCTGCTTTTGGTATCAAGATATCTTTTTCTTTTGTGATAAAATCTACTTCATTTGTTTGGCTTCCGAAACTTGAAGAGTCGCGAAGTACATTAAGACAGACTGCATCTAGCTCTTTTTGTTCAAGCATATTTACTGCGTTTAGCTTAGCATTTTCTCTATCCATTTCAGCTTTAAAGCCTAGGACTGTGATGCCTTCTTTGTCGATAGATTTTAAAATATCCACATTCTTTTTCAGTGAGAGTTCCCAGTTTTTGCCAAGTGCATCTTTTTTAAGTTTTCCTTCTTGTGGAAAAGCAGGGATGAAGTCACTTACAGCTGCAGCCATAAAAAGGTAAGGTTTTTTCTGAATAACATGAATGTGTTCATCTCTTATAAGCGTGGCTTTTGAGAGTTTTCCTTTTTTAGAGATTCGGATAGAATCAATGAGATACTCAAGCATCTCTTGGGAATCTTCTACTTCAATTTTATGCATATTTTTTGGTAATTCTGCATCAAAACTTGTTGCTATAAGATTGACATCGGCCCCTTTGAGATAGAGTGCTGTTGCAAGTGAAGATGCCATCTTTCCACTCGAAAAGTTTGAGATATAACGCACATCATCTATCTTTTCTCTTGTGCCTCCACCCGTCACTATCACGCGTCTATCCATCCAAAACTCATCTCTTAAAAGTTCTCGCGTTGTTTGGTAGAAAATATCTAAAGCTTCTGCCATTGCTCCATCACCGACGGTTTTACAAGCAAGTTCTTTTGTTTGCGTATCTAAAATAGTGTAGTTTGCAATACCGAGCATTTTAAGGTTTGCCTGTGTGATTGGGTTTTCAAGCATATTTGTATTTGCTGAGGGAGCTAAAATTTTCATACCACTAAATGCGAGGGCACACTGTAGCAAGATATTGTCAGCTATTGCGTTGGCAAGTTTTGCAAGTGTGTTTGCAGTCGCTGGTGCTATGACCATGACATCTGCCCATTCTGTGATTTTAATGTGATTATGATCATTTGCCCAAGACTCATTGCTATCATCGAGCACTTGGTTTGATGATAGTGTCTCAAATGTAAGATGAGCGATGAACTTTTTTGCTGAAGGACTCATAACAACACGAACCTCTGCCCCCGCTTTAACGAAATGTCTTACAAGTTCGAGAGATTTGTAAACAGCAATAGAGCCAGTCACTGCAAGAAGAATTTTTTTATTTTTTAATAAATCTGTAGGTATATTCATGGAAAATCTTTATATTATATTTTATAGTATTTTATCGAAAAATTCTTAGAAAAAGAAAACCTTCGCTTTTCTTCTTTAAGCTTGTTCGTTATATACTATGAAAAAAGGGGTCCGTTATGAATAAAAGTGTAACGATGAAAAGGTATTATGAGCGTTGTGATATTGACCTGATTAAAGGGCATTTAAAAGAGCTTCTTATAAGTACCTCTCCATAAATAACCCCAACTTCAGCAAAGAGCAAATA
>Ga0256840_1002876_pt1 | contig 14635 bp, 10 predicted proteins | sample 355202metaG_FD_185969 | JGI IMG/M metagenome (GOLD analysis project Ga0256840, IMG submission 185969) | Hydrothermal vent microbial communities from Mid Atlantic Ridge, Atlantic Ocean - 355-202 | ecosystem: Environmental > Aquatic > Marine > Hydrothermal vents | place: Atlantic Ocean: Mid...
GTTGGATTTGGAAGTTGATTGTATCATCTAACCTCTTCAAATCTCAAAATACAGATTTTTTAGCTTTTCGTATTCAAACAAATACTAAAAGTTTAGAAATTGCACTTTGGATTTAAATTCGGGACTATATCAGGTCACAACCTGATATAGGATAAGAAGATGTGATTATTTTGCTTTCTCTAGATACTTACCGTCTACTGTATCTACAACAATTTTTTGTCCTTCTAAGATAAAGAATGGCACTTGTACCACCGCACCAGAGTCAAGTGTCGCAGGCTTTTTACCACCTTGGCTGTCACCTTTAAAGTTAGGTGGTGTTTCTACCACTGTGTAGGTCGCAGTTTGTGCTATCTCAACTGAGATAGCTTTCCCATCATGAAATAAAATATCTGCTTCCATACCATCTATCATAAAGTCAAACGTATCTTTACCTACTTGCTCGTGTGTAAGCCCTATTTGGTCATACGTAGTGGTGTCCATAAACTGAAGCATTTCACCATCATCGTAAAGGTATTGCATCGTTTTTTGTTCAAGTTCTGGTACGTCAAATTTGTCACCTGCATGTACTGTTTTATCTATCACTTTACCTGTTTGAAGGTTTTTGATTTTCATACGCACAAATGCTGCACCCTTACCTGGCTTAACATGTTGAAAGTCAGTTACTCTATAGGGATTCCCTGTTATCTCTAGTCTTGCACCTTTTTTGATGTCGCCCATTCCGATTGTAGCCATTGTAGCTCCTTAAAAAATAATAAATGATTATAGCCAATAGATGATTTAAATGGGTTAAATGAATTTAATGATGTAAGTTAGAGAGGAGTTACATAGGCTCATTATGAGCCTATGTTAAAAGTGTGTTACTTTGTGATAGAAATTGTATCTTTGTGTTCTGCATCACACTGTGCGTCTTTGTCAAAGTCCATAGCCTTACTGTTGTCCATAAGAACAGGAACAAACAGAAGTGAAACAAACACAGCAGCAACCGTACCAGAGATGAGAGCAACACCCAGCCCCCCAAAGACAGGGTCACCTGCCAGTAATGCTGAACCTAAGATAATAGCAACTGCAGTTAAGGCAATAGGTTTAGCACGTGTAGCAGCCGCAACGGCAATGGCTCTTTTTTTCTCCATACCTTCACATTCCATCAACGACTTAGCAAAGTCAATAAGTAACAGTGAGTTCCTAGAAGAGATACCAATAAGAGCAATAAACCCAATTAACGAGGTTGCCGTTAAGAAAAAGGTTTCAGTTGTAAACCAGTTTGCAACCCAGTGTCCTACAATCACCCCAATGAGTGAAAGGAATGAACCAAGTAAAACGATACCCGAAATAGCAAAACTTTTATAGTAAATAACTAACAATAAAAATATCAAAATAAGTGCAGAGATAAACGCACCACCCAAATCTCTGAAGGTATCAAGTGTCACTTTCATCTCGCCATCCCAACGGATAAGGAACTCTTCATGAGTGACTCTATCTTCAAGTGTAAAGTCAAACATATACGTAGAGAAACCTGCTTTAGTAATGATGTAATCATTTTCAAACTTCTCTAGCATTACGTCACGTGCTTCTAGTAGTGGGTACACTTGAGAAACCATGTCAGTCTCAGCTATAACATTTGTCATACGTGACAAGTCTTTATGCATAATCATATAGTTTGATCTCACTTTTTTAATGTTGACGACTTCTGAAAGTGGTACCATCATTCCTCTCATGTTCATAAGATTCAGCGAAGAGAGTTTACTTTGTAAAGCATCCACATCTGAGGTTGGCAATTTCTTACTCTCATTGTCTAACACCAAAAAGATATTTATCTGATCTGGTGAATTTTTAGAGTTTTTATGTGCGATGACCATACCTTCAAAAGCAAGATATAAAATGTTATTTACTTGTTTTACAGAAAGTCCAGAACGTGCTATCTTTTCTTTATCTGGTATGAGTTCAAATTTCGCAAAGTTTTCATCTGCCATGATGTCAATGTCAACAAGTCCTTCAGTCTCCGACAGTACATCAGCAACATCTACAGCCAAAGATCTTACTTTAGAGAGGTTTTCACCATGTACTTCTACCACGATAGAAGCTAAGGTAGGAGGACCAGAAGGTTGTTCTATAAACTTAATGTTTGTCCCTCTCACTAAAGGTACACAGGCTTCTTTTACGAGTGGTCTTAAACGCTGTACCATTAAGAATGATGGCTCTTCTCTATGGTGTTTTTCTGTTAAGTTTACAGAGATTTCTGAAACATTTTCTGTACGTTTCATGCTTGCACCTTTAACAAGACCAGCATAATCTAGAGGTATCCCTTGACCTAAAAAAAGTTCTATGTTCATCACTTCTGACTCTTTTTTCAAAAAGTCAATGACACAGCTACTTACCTTTTTTGTCTGCTCTATGGCTGAACCTGCAGGTGTATCTACATAGATAGAAAAGGTATTTGCACTTTTCCCTGGTAACATTTTAGCCAGTACCATCTTGGTAGGGAACATCATAAGTGACAAGAAAAATGCCACTGCTGTCAAAATGATGACTAACTTCTTTTTATACTTACTATCAAGGATACCATAAATCAAACTTTCAAGATTTTTCATTATTTTGACCCTTCATTTTTATCTTCATTTTTCATTGTCTCTTCTTCTAGATGCTTATGTTCAGGTTTTTTCAAAAGCTTTAAGCTTAGGTATGGGGTAAATATATATGCCACAAACAAAGAAGCTATAAGTGCAACAGGTACATTGTAAGGGATAGGCTTCATAAAAGACCCCATCATACCTCCAACAAATGCCATAGGTACCATCGTCAAGATAATCGCAAGTGTTGCAACATTTGTAGGAGCCCCGATCTCGTCAGTCGCTTCTATGAGTAACTCACTCATCTCTTTGTCTTCTACACCATGAGCGTGTAAGTGTCTATGTATATTTTCAATCACAATAATAGCCGCATCAACCAATAACCCCAAAGATAGCAGGAGGGCAAAAAGGGTAATCCTGTTCATCGTTTGTCCTGTCATCCATGCAGTAAAGAGTGTCACAGCCAAAATAGCAGGAACGGAAAAAGTTACAATCAACGACTCTCTCCACCCTAGTGCAAACACAAGCATAAGAGCGATGATTACAATAGTAATCAACAAGTGACTCATCAATTCATTGACCGCTTCATTTGCTCTTTCGCCATAGTTTCTTGTGATAAGATACCCTACCCCAATCTCATCAAATGCACTTTGATACTTTTCAAGAACTTTAACCACATCCTCCGCAACAAACACGGCATTTGTACCAGCTAGTTTTGCCACAGTCATCGTGATTTGATTTGCCTCTTTACTAAGCGTTGCATTGTGTTCGTTTTTGGACAATATTTCAGCTGTTTGAAAATTTTGTATATCTATGCCATGGCTTACTTTTGCCACATCACGTAAATAGATTGGTGACCCCATATACTGAGCTACGATAACTGAGCCTACATCTTCTACACTTTCTATGGCATTGACCACACCAAAAACAACCAAATGTCCATCAGTCGTCTTACCTTTAACATCAGGTACATCGACTGCTACTGACTGCACAGCTTGCATTATCTGTCCAAGTGACAGATGATAAGCAGAAAGTTTTCCCATATCTACTTCTATGTTGTACTGTGCTTTTCTAGCACCTTTAAGTGTTGTTTTTGCTACATAATCCACAGCATTAATATGCTGCTGTACTTCACGTACCATCTCAAAAAGGGTTACATCATCCACATCTTTACCCGCTTTAGGGTAAAACGCTACTGTGATGATAGGGATATCAATGTCAATATCAAAAGGTTTAATCAGTGGTTGCATCACACCTTTTGGCATAACATCCATATTTTGCATTACTTTATCATAAAGTTTAAGGTTAGAATCTTCCCTATTTTCACCTATATAATACATAACATTTACTATACCCACGTTATCCATAGCCATACCATAGATATGCTCTATACCACGCACTTCTCTTAACTTACGCTCAAGTGGCTTAACAATAATGTTCTCAATCTCTTTAGGTGTAGCCCCTGGCATAGCAACAATAACAGCTCCCCCAGAAATGGCAATCTGTGGATCTTCTTCTCTTGGCATCGTGTTAAGTGCCAAATACCCCATAATCAACATAAATATACCAAGTACAGCAGTAAGTGGATTTGTTAAAAACCCTTTTGCTAGAGTACCCGCAACATTAATAACCTGATATTCTTTTTTAATATTTTTATTACCTGTTTCCATATCCCACCTATCTAATTGTTATTTTGGTATACATGCCTGGATAGACTGACGTACTCTTTTGATCAAATTTTATAATAATCTTAAATTTGTGTGTCATGGGATTTGAATTTGGCACAATAGCTGTTATTTTTCCATTGGTAGTAAATCCAATAGAAGGTATCTCTATCTCTACTTTTTTCCCCATACTGATGTACTTTAGTTGTGTTTCACTAAGCTCAGAAACCACTTTAAGTTTACTCAAATCAGTTAAAACAACTGCTGGCATGCCAGGTATTGCCATCTCCCCTACGTTTAAACGTTTTTCCACTATCACACCATCGTTCGGTGCATGTATAATCAAGTAATTATACTGGTTTATAACTTCATCTTTTTTTGCTAATGCTTGATTCATCTGTTCTTCTGATATTTTTACCATATCTTTTAGGTTTTTTGCTGCAAGTTGTAACTGTTCAAACTCATATTTTGAAACCATATTTTTCTTAAAAAGTCTTTCATGTCGTGCCAAATTTACAAGTACATTGTTATATTGGTTCTTATTCATCTGTAATGCAAGTCTAGCTTGAGAAATGGAAAGATCAACTTGACGTTCTGCTGACTCAACTTCTTTCGAATCTATCTCATAGATAAGGTCACCTTTTTTAACGATGTCACCCTCAGAGACGGCCATATTTTTTACATAGCCCATGTAACGACTTGTAAGCATCTTTTGGTTATCAGACACCACTGAACCACTTAGGTTAATCTCTATTGCGTTGCTTGATGACACTACTGCAATCATCAGTATAATTAGTTTTATTGTTCTCATAAATTTACCCTTTATTAATGAGGCTGTCTAGCTCAAATATTTTTGTATTTCTCTCGTTTTTAACCGTTAAAAGTTTTAGTAGTATTTCTAACTCTTTTGACTGTTTAATCAGTACATCCGTGATAGATACTATACCCTCTTTATAGCGTGAACGGTAATTTTCATACACTTTTTTTGCAAACTGTAATTGTTTGGTATAACTTTTCACATCTGCATTTTTACTGAGTATTTCAGTTTGAAGCTTTTTGATTTTAAGCTTTATACCCGACTTTGCCAAAAGTACTTGGTTTTGCACTTTAAGGTAATTTACTTTTGCTTTTTCAAGGTTCGCAGCATCTACCCCACCGTTAAAGACATTCCATTTTACTTGTACCCCTACCGTATAGGCATCTTTATCTGTAAACTCATTCCATAGCGAGTTGTCAGCACTTCCGTACTCACCAAAAGCACCTACAGTTGGTAGATAGTTTGCTTCTTCAACACCCACTGCCATTTGTGTGATTTCAAGTCCAAGTTTTGCTTTTTGTATATCAATATTTGTACTTTCTATCTCATCTAAATGTATGACAGGCATAGCTGCCATTTCACTTACTTTTTTAATAGAAGAGACTTGAGTATTGAGTAAAAATGAAAGGAATTGATATGCCAAATCACGATTGAGTTTAGCTTGGTTATACATGCTTTGTGCTTCAAAAAGTCTCGCTTCTACTTCAAGTTTATCAATCTCTTGTGCATAGCCCTCATTTTTCATACTAGCTATAATATCTTTTAATTGTCTGATATTTTTTATAATCTTTGAAAGATTATAAATATAGTTTTGAATCAGTGAGATATCGTAAAATGCTTTTTTAGTCTGAAATGTTTTTTCATTGAGTAACTTTTGAGTATCAAACTGACTCATGCGTTGCATCGCTTTAGTTATACGTCCATACTCTCTTAGTTTACCACCTGTATACAATGGCAACATGTACGATATTTTTGTTTGAAAATGGTTACGTGCATCAGGATAATTGAGTGCCTTAGGTGCAACAGGTAAGGGATTTGTAGCTCCAGAGGTATCAAACTCTGCAAAGCCAAAGTCACCAAATGTTGCTTCTCTACTTTGTAACTTAAAACCAAAGACATTTCCCGCATCATTTGAACGCATACCTGTAAGCGATATGTCTAGTTTACCGTAGTTTTGTCCTTCGACTGCCTTAGCTTCATACGCCTTCATTTGTTCATTAAACCTAGAAATTTTCAATTCAAGATTATTTTCTTTGAGCATAGATAGTGCCGTATCCAATGTGAGGTTTTCAACACTTGCTAAAAGAGGTAGATTTAAAAGAAGGAATAGCAGTGATTTTTTTATTATCATTTGTAACTCCATTATAGTTTAGTATATTACCTATACTTATATTTTGAAGATATTATAGTAAGTATAAGCTGAATTAATGATTAAAGTAAAGTCTTTTGATAAAATAAATTGAACTACCCTGAGGGAGCCTACAAACTATCCGAAGATAATTTATAGATATACGCATTAAAGTGTTGCGTGAGAAACGCTAATACAAGCATCGAGTCCTTGTAGTGCTTCAATAACATCTTTAGTAACATGCCCATCTATGCGTACTACAGCCAACGCTTGTTGCTTAGAATCACGTCCCAATCTAAAGTCAGAAATATTTAGTCCATTGTCAGCCATTATTTTACCTACATGACCTATGACACCTGGCGTGTCAGTATTTCTAAAAAATATCATAGTGCCTTTGGGTTCAACATCCAGTACATAGTCGTCTATTTCAATAATACGTTGTACGGTATCATCAAATACTGTACCAGCGATAGAGATAGTACCTTCAGCCGTTGTAAGTTTAATACCCACTTTGTTAGTGAAACCAGAGTTATTTGGTTTGACTTCTTTTGTAATGTCTATGCCACGTTCCTCTGCTACAAACTCAGCATTGACATAGTTTACTTGGTCTCCTACAGATTCGGTAAGTACCCCAACCGTTGCAAATGTTCCCATAGATTCTATGTGGTCAGCTACAGGGCCAGTAGCCATCACTTTTATAGACTTCACAGCTGACTTAGTCACTTGTGCAGAAAGATGTCCTATTTTTTGGATAAGTTCAAGGTAAGGTCTTACAAAGTCAGGAAGTTCATTTTCCTTAATAGGTAAGTTTAATGCATTTGGGTATGAAATGCCTTTTGCAGCAGCAATAGCATTTTCAGCCGCTTGAATAGCAATATTTTTTTGAGACTCTTTTGTGTTTGCACCAAGGTGCGGTGTCACAGTAACGTTGTCAAGGTCAAGTAGTGGATGGTCTGTTGCAGGTTCTTTGTTAAATACATCGATACCTGCTTTAGCTATCTTACCATTTTTAAGACCTTCGAGGAGTGCATCTTCATCAAAAAGTCCACCTCTTGCACAGTTAATAAGTATCACACCATCTTTCATTTTATCGATTTGAGCTTTGTCTATCATCCCTAATGTTTCAGGGTTTTTAGGTGTATGAATAGTAATAATATCACAAGCCAAAATATCATCAAAGTTTTTTGTATACCCAATGTCTAAATCGGTCGCTTTTGATGCATCTATATACGGGTCAAATGCCAAGACATCCATTTCAAATGCTTTGGCTCTTTTACCTACGCGAGAACCAATGTTACCAAAACCAATAATACCTAGTTTTTTATCTTTAAGCTCAGTACCATACCAGTCTTGTCTTCTCCACACACGGTCAATCTTCAAGTTGTTATGTGCATAAGGAAAAGAACGTACACATGAAAGCATATGTGTCATAGTCAGTTCCACCGCTGCAATGGTATTTGCAGTAGGTACATTCATAATGACGATACCTTGTTTAGAAGAACCAGGGATGTCTACATTGTCGACACCAACACCAGCACGAACAACTGCAGTTACTTTTGTAGCTGCTGCTAGAAATGCATCATCTACATCTGTAGAAGAACGCGTAATAGCCACATCAGCTAAAGGGATGATTTCTGAGATAAGTTTATCTTTAGGTTCATCTGCTGCATTTATTAATTCTATTTCACTGTCATTAGCTAAAATATCTAGCCCATCTTGATGAATATGGTCACAAACAACAATTGTTTTTTTCGACATGGTTTTAACCTTTGTTAAGTTTTATATAAAGTAGGGGGGGAGCATACGATGAGTCGTATTTCTCCGACTACAGTAGAAAGTGAAGAAGATACATACTGTATCTTCTTCAAGGTAAAATGAAATTTAGAATTTCACTTTACTTAATGATTATTTTTTAAAGTCTGCGAAGGCATCACCTAAAGTCATGCTGTCATCTTTCTCATTTTCATTGTTAAATTGATCCATAGCTTCTCTTTCTTCTTGACGCTCAAGTTTTTTAACAGAAACTCTGATTCTATCAGCATTTCCGTCAATGAAAGAGATAACACCTTTAATTTCTTGACCTTTTTCAATTTCGTCAAATTTAAGTGGGTAAAGGTCTTCTGTTCTGATAAGTGCATCAACATTCTCTTCAAGTGAAATAAATACACCGAAGTCTTTTTTGTCTTTTACTGTACCCGTTACGATAGCACCATTTTTGTTGTTTTCAGCAAATGCTTTAACGGGTGATGCTTCAAGGGCTTTCTTAGAAAGTGAGATCTTACCAGCATCTCTATCGATTTTGATAATCTTAACTTCTACTTCATCACCCGTTTTGAGTTCTGACTTAGCATTTTGAGATTTATCCCAAGAGATTTCTTGGTTATGTAAAAGGCCTTCAATTTCGCCTACTTTAACAAATGCACCGAAATCAGTGATAGAAGTGACGGTTCCATTTACTACATCACCAACTCTATTAGATGCTGTAAATGCATCCATTGGTTTAGGAAGAAGGTTTTTAAGACTTACTCTAAGTCTTCTACCTTCTTTGTCTACTTCAATGACTTCAACATTGATTTCAGAATTGTTTTCTAGATAATCTTTAGGATGTTTAACATTTTTGTCCCAAGAGATTTCAGACACGTGAAGGAATGCTTCAAGGTCTTCACCAAGGTCAACAAATACACCATAAGGTTCGATGTTAGAAACAGTAGCTGTTACTGTGTCGCCCACACCGATGATAGCATCAATGTCAGCCCAAGGATCAGGGTTAGCATCTTTAATCGATAATGAAAGGTGTCTTTTCTTTTTATCGTACTCAAGAGCGATAACATTTACTTCATCACCTTCAGCAAAATATTTTGAAGGGTTTACAGGCCCTTTATGTGAGATTTGTGAATAGTGAACAAGTCCATCCATACCACCAACATCAACAAACATACCATAAGAAGTAATCTTCTTAATCGTACCGATTACTGGTTCTTTATTTTCAAGTAAAGCTCCAACTATTTCGTCTGTTTTAGCTTTATCTCTTTCAATAAGTTCTTTTCTTGAAACAACAACAGAACCTTTTTCTTTATCTACTTTAACGATAACAGCTTTGACTTTTTTACCAACTGATTCAACACCTGGTTTAGAAGAAAGGTAAGAGAGTGTACGTGGCATGAAAAATTCAAGACCATCTACTTCTACAACGTATCCGCCTTTATTTTTCTTAGTCACAACACCTTCAATGATGTATTCTTGTTCTTCATCATATTCAGAGATAAATTCGTTAAGAGCTACACGGCTTAGTGCAGCTTTGTACGAGATACGACCTCTACCCATTGTTACAACATTGATCGTGTCATTCACAGCAAAAAGTACTGTACCATTCTCATCTGTAATCTCAGTAAGATCAAGATTTGCATCTCTACCCCCACCGATATCTACTACCACTAGGTTGTCTTTCTCATCAATCTTAACGATTGTACCTGCAACTAAATCACTTTTTGATTCTGATTTTTTAAACGATTCCTCGAGCATCGCTGCAAAATCTTCTGTTTCATCTATTTCGAAATCTTCGAACTTCATACCTATCCTTATCTATACACAAATTTTGCGTTATTATACCTTTTTAAACATAAATATGGCTTATAGATAATTGCATGGAACCTTATCCAAAAGTCAAGGATAAAATAGCTCTAAAAATGTAACGTAAAGGAGTATATTTTACCGTGAAATACTCTCTAGCACTTCAAAATACGTAGGAAAAGTCTTTGACACACACTCTGGCTCATTAATAGTCACAGAGACAGGGTCAAGAGCTAGAAGTGAAAAACACATTGCCATCCTATGGTCATCATAGGTGTCTATCGCTGCATGTTTGAACTGTTTTGGAGGGCTTATTTGAAGATAGTCTTCACCCTCTTCTACTGTGGCACCAACTTTACGAAGTTCTGTCGCCATAGCATAGAGTCTATCAGTCTCTTTTACACGCCAGTTATAGATATTGCGAAGTGTTGTAGTACCTTCTACAAACAGTGCCATAGTGGCTATGGTCATCGCAGCATCTGGTATGTGGTTGAAGTCCATATCTATCGCATGTAGTGTATCTCTTGTCACAGACACAAAGGTGTCAGCCCACTCTACCTTTGCTCCCATTTTTTCTAAAACATCTACAAAGGCTACATCTCCTTGGATGCTGTTTTTTCCTATGCCTGTTACTTTTACTGTTCCACCTTTTATCGCAGCTGCCGCTAAAAAGTAAGAAGCAGAACTCGCATCTCCTTCAACCATGAAATGTTCGACAGCCTTGTAAGTCTGACCTGCTTTTATACTAAAGGTTTTATAGTCATTATTGAGCACCTCAACACCAAAGTCTTTCATGATGTTTAAAGTGATATCTATATAAGGTTTGGAAACAAGTTCCCCTATGATGGTTATTACTGTGTCATTTTCAGCCATAGGTGATGCCATGAGTAATGCAGTCAAAAATTGGCTCGAAATGGCTCCATCTATACTTACTTTGCCACCCTTTAGACCCTGAGCCTTTATATACAGTGGGGGATAGCCCTCATTTTCAAGGTACGTTATGTTTGCTCCAGCTTGACGTAAAGCATCTGCCAAATGTCCTATGGGTCTTTCTTTCATACGTGCTTCACCTGTAAGTGTAAACTCACCCTCGCCTAAACATAAAGCCGCACAAAGTGGACGCATCGCTGTACCTGCATTGCCTAGAAAAAGTTCTTGTGCCTGTGCATTTTGGATAGCTCCAGCATTGCCTACTATCGTACACTCCGTTTTATCATCTGATAAGGTATACTTAATGCCTAGTTCTTTCAGAGCATGGAGCATGTGACGGGTGTCATCACTCTCTAACAGATTACTAATCTTACTTGTGCCTTTAGCCAGTGCCGCAAGAAGCAAAGCACGATTTGACAAACTTTTAGAACCAGGAAGATTAACCTCCCCTTCTATCTTAGAAATGGGCTTTAGGGTAAGTGTGTTCATTTACGCTGTGACTTTTTTCATATCTTCTATTTTAGAAATGACATTTTTCACTATCCAGTCAGGTGTAGATGCTCCTGCTGAAATACCACAGAGTTCTTTACCCTCAAACCATCTAGCTTCAAGTTCTTTTTCATTTTCTATCAAGTACGAGTCAACACAATCACGTTTCGAAATACTATGAAGCTGCTTGGTATTTGAAGAGTGTTTTCCCCCTATGACTACCATAACATCTGCTGCTTTAGCAAGTTCAGAAGCAGCGTCTTGGTTTTCAAAGGTGGCATTACAGATGGTGTTAAACACACGGATTTCTTTTCTTGTCGCCATCAGTGCCGTTACAATGCTTGCAAAATCTTCAGGTTTTTTAGTGGTTTGTGAAACGACTGCTACCTTGCCTTTAAGAGGCAGAGATTCTAACTCTTCTGGTTTGAGTACTATAAATGCATCTTCCAAATCTTCTGCATAACTCACCACACCTTTTATTTCGGGGTGTTCTTTGTCTCCAAAAATGACGATGCTATAGCCATCTTCACTCATGTTTTGAACAATGTTTTGTGGTGTAGTCACATAAGGACAAGTAGCATCTATGACTTTATGGTCTTTTTCATTTAAGGCTTTGAGTTCATTTTTAGGGATGCCATGTGTACGTATAACCACAGTACCATCTTCTTCAATATCTTCTAGCTTTTCAGCAAGCCCAATGTTAAAGCCTTCTTTTAGACGGTTTATTTCATCTTTATTATGTATGAGCGGACCATAGGTTACGGAACCTTTATGTTCTTCAGCTATCTCGATAGCACGTTTGACACCAAAACAAAATCCATAACTAGATGCTAATTGTATTTTCATCCTACTACCTCTTTTTATTATCTAAGTTCTGCACTACACTTCGTTTCTAGTGTAGCCATAATCTCACCCATCACAGACTCTATGTCTGCATCTTCAAGTGTTTTATCCATGGATTGTATGAAAAATCTTACCGTAAGAGACTTTTTATCACCCAACTTTTCATCTTCATAGATATCTACAGGATAGATGTCTTTCAACATAGGAAGTTCTAAGGCATTTAGCACCTTAGCAACCTCATAGTAGCCCATAGCTTTATCTATCACCACAGAAAGATCTTTGTATACCCCTTGAAATTTAGAAATAGCCACAGCATTAATATGCGTAGGCAATAAAACATCAAAATCAATCTCAGCGATAAATGTCACGGGGATACCAAAATTCTCTTGAGCTGTAGGGTGGAGTTTAGAGATAAATCCACACACTTTGCCACCTACAAGTACATTTGCAGACTGATAAGGGTGAAGTAAGCCATTTTCATAGCTACATGGCTCAAGCTCAAACGCTCCTATGACTGCACCTACCTTTTGAGTAAACGTAGCAAAGTCAATAAGCTCTGGTTTACCTGCATTTCTTACATTTTCACTTTCTTTCTGTCCAGAAAAAACAAAAGAGATAACTTCACTCTGCTCTCTTTTACTTCCAAAGACAGCACCTATCTCAAAAAGAGGTATCGATTTTTTAGTATAGTTCACGTTGCGTTTTACTGCTGTAAGTAAGTTTACCAAGACTGTTGAACGTAAAGTATTTAACTCTTCAGCTATAGGGTTTTCAAGTTCTAATGCTTCTTCAGTAACAGGAAAACCATATTTCTCTAAAAGTTTCTTATCTGAAAATACATAGGAAACATTTTCATAATATCCAACACCAACTGCACAGTTTTTAAACTCTTTTTTGGCTTTATATCTTGCTGTCACGTCATTTAAACGTGGTTTTTCTGCAAAGACAAACGGTTTAGCTTCAATGTTATTGATACCTATGATACGTACTATCTCTTCAGCAACATCTTGTATATGTTTGATGTCATGCCTAAAGAGTGGTACTACCACTGCCACTGTGTCATCTTGCATCTTAGAGATTTCAAATCCAAGTTTTTGTAATATAGTCACGATGCGTGTGAGTTCAACATCCATACCTATGATAGAAGAAATCTCTTTTGCATCTACAATGATGGTTGCATTTTCTCTTTCTACAATAACATTAAGTGAACCCTCATAATAAGAGATGTCTGTATAGCTATCCATCAAAGAGCTAAGCATCGCAAGCCCTAGCTCTAACTCAGGGTTAGAACCACGTGATGTTTTATAGTAAAGATCATCTGTTTTTAACTTAGCAACAGATACCGCTTCTACTAAAGTATCTGGATTAATGTAAGAGGCTTCTATGAGAAGTTCTTTTGTCTCATCACTAGCCATACTCTCATTATTTTGTTGTACCCCAGCAATAGAACATACTTTATCGCGGCACTGTACTTCAATGATACCTGCAACTTTAGCACTTGCTGTAACCACCATCTTATTGTCATCATTGCGAAAGACACTGCTATCGTACGCACGCAAGATAACCCCTATGGCATGAGTCGCATAGGCAAGTAACGGAGCCAATTTACCCTTAGCCTCCACACCTACCATTGCTAAACGTAAGGTAACAAGAAAACTCGTACCTATTTCATCAATCGTTGCTAATTTATAGTATAAATCTGCATCCATTTCACCTTCAGTCTGAATGACTGCTTCTCTTGCTATGCCCAGTTTTATTTTATCAGCTTGTTTGTACTCAAAAGGTTTCATCTCAATGTCAAGTGCCGAAGAGAGGTCTCTTGCTACACCATATACGCTCAAACAGTCCCCACGGTTTGCTGTGAGTTCAAGCTCTATAATCGTATCGGCTACTTTATCGTAAGAGCCAAACTCACGCCCCACTTCAAGCTCACCGATACTTTCATCTAGTATCATAATACCTTTACCCATGTCAGGAAGTCCTAGTTCAGATGATGCACAGACCATCCCCTCGGACTCAACGCCACGCAGTTTCGCATGTTTTATTTCAAAATTCCCAGGTAGTACTGCACCTATGGTAGCAACGGCTACATACTCAGCATTTACGACATTTGCTGCTCCACAAACTATCTGCCTTGTGCCTGAGCCTACATCTATTTGACACACGTTCAACTTGTCCGCATCGGGGTGTTTCTCTACAGAGAGTATCTTACCGACGACTACTTTTTCAGCGATTTTTATCTCATTGAGACTATCTACTTCTAGTCCAATGCTGTTAAACGTTTCATAAAGCTTTTCGTTAGACACAGAACTGAGGTCTATAAATTCTTGTAACCAAGATCTTGTAATTATCATCTAAACTGCTCCAATAGTCTTATATCTCCCTCAAATAGAGACCTTAAATCAGG
>Ga0256840_1002877_pt1 | contig 14633 bp, 13 predicted proteins | sample 355202metaG_FD_185969 | JGI IMG/M metagenome (GOLD analysis project Ga0256840, IMG submission 185969) | Hydrothermal vent microbial communities from Mid Atlantic Ridge, Atlantic Ocean - 355-202 | ecosystem: Environmental > Aquatic > Marine > Hydrothermal vents | place: Atlantic Ocean: Mid...
GGCAAACGTATTTCTGACTTTATGATAGGAGGTAAACCAATAGATATGAAAAAGACATACCGTGTATCATCTTGGGGTGGTAACTTGCAAAACGTAGGTGAAAACTTAGATGAAAAAGCGATACGACCTGTCTATGAAGTAGTCTCTGACTATATTCGCAGACAAAAAGTCATTGATATCCCTATGGAGTCAAATGTCAAAGTGTTAGATATGGATTGTGGTTGTCCTATACAAGGGGCGACCTGTTCATAAGATGTAAGCCGTGCCTCGTCCCCTTTGCTTGAAAACATTGTTAGTCTCTTCTTTTTAAGGAGGGCGGGGCACTCTTGGTTTGTGATGAAAAATCACATTAAAGTATAACATATTAAATTCTTATTTTTAGAAATATTGTAGATAATATTTTTAAAGATAAAATAATAACAATAAAATGAAGGAAAGATGATGAAAAAGGGAATGATAAAGTTAAGTGTAGCTACAGTAGCCGTACTTATGGGAACGTCATTAATGGCAGGAGGAAATATCGCACCAGTTGAGCCCGTAGTAGAAGCACCAGTAAAGATAGATAAACCTAAGAGACAACTACGTGGTAATATGACATTAAAATATAATGTACTACCAGGAAGTGCCGATACAATTGCAGAAATGTTTTCTGAAGGTGTATTTTATGGAAGATTAAGAACCAATGCATTTTATTGGCAGTGGTCAGATACATCTGCAGCAAATGGACTTTCCAATGCAGCCAATAAAAATATGGGAGTAGGCGGAAGTCTGATTTATAAATCTGCAGCGTATAAAAATTTTAGTTTTACATTAGGATACTATGGTTCATTAAATCCAGAATTTTGGAGACCTGATACGGCCGATGTTGGTTTAGCTAAAGCAGGAAAAGATACTTTTAGCAGATATAAAGTTGCAAGCGGAGATGGATATGGCATCCATACTTTAGGGCAAGGTTTTTTAGAATATAACAATGGAACAGTAGATATTAAAGCAGGTCGTCAATTGTATGAGTCTGTATTTACAAAATCTAATGATACAAAAATGATTCCAAATACTTTTGATGGTGTAAGTGCAGCGATTAAAATAGCACCAAAATCTAAGTTTAGACTGGCATGGTTTGGTGCACAAAAATTAAGAGATCATGAAAATTCACATGATGTTGTAACTTTTAAAGATTCTAGTGGTAACAGTTGGGGTAACAATGATGATGCGGGAAAACATAAAGGGCTAAGTTATGCCAACTTTGTTGCAGCAGGAAAAAGTCCTAATCATGATATGTATCTTGCAGACTTTACAACGAAATATATTAAAAACTTAAAATTTACAGCTAGTTATCTACAAATACCAGGTGTTGTAAAAGATGTTGTGTTAGAAGCACACTATAAAATACCAGTGTCTGACTCAGGTTGGGCAGTAAGACCAGGTATTCGTTACTTTATGCAATTTGATGATGGTGGTGGAGCTGTAGCAGGTGATACAAATGTTGCAGGTATAGCAGCAACAACTAATGGTTATAGTTCAGGTGTGGCAAACTCCTTAGATACAAGTTTACTGAATGCAAGACTTGATGTATTAATGCCAAATAAAAAAGGTTTCTTTAGATTAGGTTACTCAAAAGTAGCAGATGAGGCAGATATATTGGCACCTTGGAGAGGCTTCCCTACTGGTGGATTTACAAGAGCAATGGCTCAATACAATTGGGTGGCAAATACTGAAACATTTATGGTAAGAGCGGTGTATAAATTTAACAGTACATGGAAAGCGAGTATCCGCTATGCTATTCAAGATTATGATGATAATAAAGATTTTGTTAATGCTGACAGTACAGTTATTCATATTGATACATGGACAAATATAACTAAAGACTTACAAATGAGAATGAGATATGGTCATGTTGTTGCTGATGATAGTACAGTCAAGGTGCATGCTGGTGGTCTTAAAACAGATTACTCTTATGATGAATTTCGTTTAGAATTTAATTACCTCTTTTAATAGATGCTGAAGTTTTTATTTTCTTGTTTTAGTATAGTTACATTGAATGCATTTGAGTATCATCTCTCTCCTATAGAATTGGTAGATGATACTTACTGTTTCTTTGGGAAGCTTGAAAATATCAGTAAGCAAAATGCTGGAAACATGGTAAACACATGCTTTGTCCAAACTAAAGTTGGGTTTGTTGTCATTGACAGCGGCCCTACTTTTTCTTATGCAGAACAAGCTTATGTGCAGATGCAAAAAATCGAGAAGCTCCCTGTAAAATATGTCATTAATACCCATGACCATGATGACCATTGGTTGGGAAATAGTTTTTATAAAAGCAAAGGTGCTTTGTTGATAGGTCCGAGGAGCTATGAACAAAATGTAGTCGCTGGTATGGAAACACGTATGCAAAAAACACTGGGAGAGACTTTGTTTGCAAATACAAAAATTGTCTCTCTTGATACCATAGTCGATAACAATTTAAGTTTTTCTTTGGGTGGAAAAACTTTTGAAATCAGGCAACTGGAAAAGATGGCACATACCAAGGGTGATTTGGTCGTTTACCTCCCACGTGAAAGCACTTTATTTGTGGGTGATTTGGTTTTTAATGGTAGGTTAACTTCTTTAAGAGATGGCTCTATTTTGGGTTCTTTAGATGCATTGGAAAAGATAGATGCTTACCATGCAAAGCATGTAATCAGTGGGCATGGATATAATACAGACAGTAATGCAACGATAGTATTTAAAGCATATCTGTTAGAGATGAAAAAAGAAGTGCAAAAAGCCTTAGATAACGATGTGGGTATGGAAGATATAACGAAAATAGTCACGATGCCAAAGTATAAAGATATGAAACTTTATGACGTGTTGCATGCACGGAATGTTTTGGATGCCTATAAAGAGTTAGAAATGATAGAGGATGATGAAGAATGAAAATTTTAATATGGGTATGTATGGTGGGTGTCATGTTGTTTGCCAACGAGGGCAAAATGTTATTTGAGAAGCATTGTCTCTCCTGTCATACCCCTTTTATACCTATGTCAAAGCTCAAAGAAAATTTTTTAGACCATAACAATACTTTGCTAAACCTCAAAGCCCCTACACTCAATCAACTCTCTTATCGACTCAAGCAGCAAGTAGGGGACAGGCATGGAGATGAAGATTTACATCGTATGGAAGTGACTGCTTTTATGAGTGACTATGTGATACACCCAGACAAAGACAAAAGTGTATGTCTTGATGATGTGATGCAACATTTTGAAACAATGCCTTCACTTAAAGGTAAAGTAAGTGAGGATGAATTAGAGGCGATAGGCACCTATCTTTATGATTTTGATACAGAAGTAGTCAAAGCAAAAAGTGTAAAATATGAAGGCTTTGAAAAAGCCTTGGAACGTGCAAAAAAAGAACATAAAATCATCATGATAGAAGCGATGACAAAAGAGTGTCACTTTTGTCGAAAAATGGAAAGAGAAGTGATGATTGAAAAAGAAATCGTAAAGGCAATAGAAAAAGATTTTATTCCTGTGTCCATTGATATCTCAATACATGCCTTGCCTTTGGGCTTAACAACAACAATTACACCCAGTTTTATTTTTATAGATGAAAATGCTAGTATAATTGAGAATGTACCTGGCGCATGGAGTAAAAAAGATTTTGCCTTATTGCTTCAAGAGATTAAAGCATATACACAAAAAAAGTCTGAAAAGGAGAAGAGAGATGAGAAGTAGAAAAATTATAGCAACGGTAGTATTGGGGTTGGTTTGTAGTGTATCATTGTTTGCACGTACAGGCGAAGATGTATATGAAGAGATTTGTGCGAAATGTCATATCGCCTATATCGCAGAAGATAAAGTAGAGCAAAATTTTTCAGAGTATAACAACACCATGCTCAAACTCAAAGCCCCTCCTGTGAGTCAAATAGCTTTGGCGATGAAGCAAAAATTACGGAACCCTGACCTGAACGACAAGATAAACCGTTTAGAGGTGAGTGCGTTTATTGCAGATTATATTATTTACCCTGATAGAAAGAAAAGTATTTTAGATCCCAAAATAAGTAAACATTTTCCGACAATGCCTAGCCTTAAAGGAAAAATCAGCCCAGAAGATATAGAAATTATTAGTAATTTTGCGTATGACTTTGATCCTAAAGCCTATGCTAAAAAAAGTGTGGCAAATTTGCCTTTTGAAAAAGTATTACAAAAAGCGCAAAGAGAAGATAAGATTATTCTCATCGAGGCAGTGGCACCCCATTGTCGCTATTGTAAAAAAATGCAAGAAGAAACGTTGGTTGAGCCTAGTATTGTTGCTGCGTTGAAAAAAGATTTTATTGCCCTCACTGTGGATGTAAGTAAAGACGAATTGCCTCTTGATTTGAGTGTCCATATGACACCTAGTTTTTTCTTTATCTTCCCGAAACAAGGCAGCGATAAAGTCAAAATTAAACGTATTCCTGGGGCATGGAGTAAAGAAGACTTTTTAGATATTTTAAATGAGTCTGTGTTGGCAAAGAAAAATAAATAACAAAGGAGTTATAAAATGTTTTTGTTCAAAAAATTATGTCTGTTTTGTATCTGCTTCAATAGCTTTGTAATGGCAGAAACAGAGTTCGCCACACCCAAACCAGCGATTGATAACCCAAGAAAAATCGTTTTCTCCATAGATACATTAGACGATAAAGAAGTAAACCATGTCATTAGTACAGTCAATAACGTAATCAAGTTTTATAGACCTGAAAATACAGAAGTGGTGGTGGTCGTTTACAGTCAAGGTGTGAAAATTTTACGAAAAGACAGTGACGAGCATACTCGAAAACGAATTGAAGCGTTGATGACGTATGACATAGAGTTTGTGGCTTGTGAAAACTCTTTACGTACCTTAGGTATTAAGAAAAAAGAGTTAATGGAAGATTTGAGTTATGGTACCGCTGGTATTGTAGAAATCATCGAACGACAGTTACAAGGTTTTGTGTATATCAAATTATAATTTTACATTTTTTTTACAGTTAAATGGTAGTATCCTTCTATTCAATATACAGAAGGAATGAATGAAATGAAAATGTTAATCAAAGGGATGCTATGTGCATCTATGGTAGTGAGTAATGTGTGGGCAGTTGAAGTAGTAAAAGTAGCACCAAAGAGTGCCGCAGTAGCACAAACAAATACAGCAGATGTAACGATATTTACCTCGAACAATGCCGATGGGAAGATTACCCCTAAAACGATAGAAGATGCTTTTAAAAAGGCAGGGTTTACTATCTCAGCAAACAGAGACATGAACGGTCCTTTTGTAAAACAATTCAAATCATCAAGTTTTGATACCTACAATCTTTTTACGTTTTATAAAAAAGACACTGTGTTAGAGTTGGTTAAGAAGTATCCTAATGTAGGACTTTTTGCACCTATGAGTATGTCTATTTATACTAAAAAAGGTGAAAAAACCATCTCTGTATCTTCGTTAAGTGCGGAAGCTATGGCAAAAATCATGAAAGCACCAAGTGATGATGCAACGTTACAAGCTTTACGTACACTAGTTAAAACAACATTGAAAGAGGTTATGCCACAAGGTAGCTTTGAAAAATTAAGCTACACCATGCAAAAACCTAAAGGTGACTTAGTCACAAAATTCTCTATGGAGATGGATGCAGATGAGTGGGAAGATGAATTAGATGAACTCAAAATGGGCTTTGAGGGAGAACTTGCACCGAATGGATTTGTGATTGCAGGATTTAATAACTTAGGTGATGAATTTGAAGAAGCAAACTATGAAGGGTATGATTTTTACGAAGTTTACTCTATTTGTAAACTACCTGTCATCTACACTATCGCACAAAGTCGACCAGAAGCAGGTGCCTTTGCTCCATGTTCACTCTACTTGAGTAAAAAGAAAAATGTAAATATGTTAGAGATAGCCTTCCCGTCCGTGTATAATTGGATGTCATCAATGGCTATAGATACCGACACAGATATGAAAGTTTTAGAAGATGCACAGGCAGGTATGCAAAAAATACTTACGGGTCTTACAGAATAAAAGTTTAATCTATGTAATTTATCATTAAAATTGATGTATTACGTACTATTTTATACATGCATGAATTAAAAAATTAAAATTGACAAAAAATCATCATGATTTAACCGATTTTTCTATAATATTGATTCATGCAAAAATCAATTATCTATAAGAATAATTGATGCTTATAACTATTATAAGCGTAGCTAAAATTTAAGGAGGAAGCATGAAATTAGGTTTCTTAGTTGACCTTAACCTATGTATGGGTTGTAAAGGTTGTGAGATTGCTTGTAAAGTGGAAAATGAAGTACCACTTAGTACTTGGCGTTTACGTGTAAAATATATCGATATTGGGACATTCCCAGATGCGAGTCGTTCTTTTACACCATTACGTTGTAACCACTGTGAGTCTGCGCCATGTGAGCGTATTTGTCCAGTATCTGCATTACACTATTTGGAAAATGGTATTGTCAATGTTGACAGTGCAAGATGTATTGGTTGTGCAGGTTGTATGATGGCATGTCCTTATGGAGCAATCTATATGGATCCAGAAACAAACACGGCTGATAAATGTACATATTGTGCACACAGAATTGAGTCAGGAATGATGCCAGCGTGTGTGGTTGTATGTCCAGTTGAAGCAAATATCTTTGGTGATATTGAAGATGAGCATTCTCATATTTCAACATATATTATGGAACATCAAGGGGCTGTACAAGTACGTAAACCTGAGAAGCACACTTCTCCAACACACTTCTATGTAGGTGGTGGTAACCAAACACTTAACCCACTTGCACATGAAAGAATTGAAGGGTATAGCTTGTTTAACAATATTACACACCTCGATGCTATCGGTGATAAAAATCATGGCGTGTTAGATAGATTCTTGGCACCATTTGTTGGGCATGAACATTATGACAATAAAAGTTTCATGAACTTTGACAATGATGATAAAAATGCACACGAATCACATGAAGAAGAGGGAGGACACTAAAATGGTAGAAAGTACAATTAACGCAACACATGCTGTTGTAACTTTAGATGTCGCACTTCCAGGTATTATCTGGGGTTGGATGATTACACTGAACATGTGGGCAAAAAGTATCGGTACAGGTGTTATTTTCTTAGGAGCATTTCTTATCTATAGACATAAAAAAGAAGAGATGCCTAACTTAAGATGGATGATGCCACTACTTTCATTTATCTTTTTAAATATTTTCTTACTCTTTACATTGACGGATCTTCATCAACCATATAGAATGATTAATATTTTCTTACACCCACACTGGACTTCAGCGATTACTGTCGGTGCTTGGATGGCTTCACTGTTCTTATTGCTTATTACTATTATGTTAGTAATTGGTATTGCCGATGCATTCCCAGGTGTACCATTTAAGGGATGTAAGCTTACACAGGCAGGTAGAGCAAATTCTGAAGTCTATGAAAAAATATTTCCATTTGTTGTATTTTTAGCAATTCCTGTAACACTCTATACGGCTATCATTATGGCAGAGTCAAGTGCAAGAGAATTATGGCAAGCACCTGCAGAAGTCATGCAAATGATGTGGGCTGCACTTATGGCTGGTTCATCTGCGCTTATCTTGGCTTCAGGTAATTGGAGTAAAGAGGCTAGAAAAGACTTGGCACTTGTACTAGCAATTGCGACTTTCTTCTCGTTTATGATGTATATGGGTGAGTATTTCTTCTCATTCAAATCATCTGAAGCAGAAGCAACACTTGCATTTGTACACTCTGGTGGTCCATACAATGTAGAGTTCTGGTTTGGTATGGTTCTTGGATTTATCATTCCATTCTTTATTGCTATGGGGAATATGAAAAGTGACAACAAAACGCTGCTTAGAGTTGCAGCAATTTCAGCATTGGTTGGATTGTACATGGCAAAAGATGTATGGCTTAAAATCCCACAATTGCTAAACTTAAGTTAAGGAGGAGATATCTATGACTAAATCAATGAAACAAGACAATAACTTTATCGAAGGTAGAAGAAGCTTCCTTAAAGGGACAGCATACTCAGTAGCAGGTGCAACACTTGCAGCTGGTGTATTTGAAACTGTCGCGTCTACACCTGCTGTAGCGCAAGAAACAAAATTTACAGCTACACCTAAAACACTTTCATTTTACCCACCACTAGAAGAGTGGGATAGCTTTACAGAGCTTGATGGTAATGACTGGAAACGTGGTGGTACATCAAGAAATGGTGTACAAAGTGAAAGTAATCCAGATGGTATTAAAGCTACTGAATACATGCTTGTTCCAACAGGATGTTCAAACTGTGAAGCACAGTGTGGACTCACTGCATGGGTAGATCTTTCTACTTACAAAGCAGGTGGTCAACTCGCAGTCCGTAAATATATGGGTAACCCACTTCATGCAGGATCACGTGGTAGAAACTGTGCAAAAGGGTATGCAACACAATCACAAATGTATGATCCAGACAGAATTCCTTTCCCACTTATGAGAGCACCAGGAAGTAAGCGTGGTGAAGGTAAGTGGGTGAGAACAACGTGGGATGAAGCGATGGCGAAAATCGGTAAGAAAATGCACGATACGCTTAAAGTAGGTGATGAGATTTCTAAAAAATCTATCATGTATCACGTAGGTCGTCCAAATGAAAATGGTTTCGGTCACCGTGTACCACACTCAATGGGTCTTGATGGATACGATTCTCATACAAACATCTGTTCTGCAGGTGCAAGAAATGGTACTATCCAATGGGCAAACGATGATAGAAACTCACCAGATTGGGCAAATTCTAAACTTATTTTCCTTCAGTCTTCTCACGCAGCGGATGCAGGGCACTACTTCCAACAATCAGCAGGTTACATTGCTGATGCACGTAAAAAAGGTGCTAAACTTGTTGTTATGGATCCAAGACTCTCTAACTCAGCGGGTATGGCTGACTTATGGCTACCAGTATGGCCAGGAACAGAAACAGCACTTTACCTACACCTTGCAAATAGAATCCTGAATGAAAAAGGACTCCATGGTGAAGATTTAATAAACCATGACTTTGTGAAAAACTGGGTGAACTGGGACCAAATGATGAAAGATAGAGATTATCTTGAATTCATTAAATCTAAAGGCTATATCTCTAAAGTACCTGCAGGTGATTCTTATGAAGAATTTATCGATATGCTTAGAGAACTTTATGCACCATATACACGTGAATTTGTAATCAAAGAGTGTAAAATGGAAGGATACGGTCACAAACTTGATGAACTTTACGATATGTTTATTGATGCAGGGGATAGAGTATCTACATTCTTATGGAGAGCAGGACCAATCGCACATAAAGGTGGATGGATGATTACACGTGCTGGTTTCTTACCACTTGTACTTCGTGGTGCATTGGCAGGGAATAAAGGTGGTACAGGTATGCACCACTGGCATGTTATCTCTGTTAACGGTAAAGGTGATGCGGCAACGGTAGCAGGTGAAAGACCACCAAGAGTAGATGTATGGAATGAAATTGCTTGGCCACCTGAGTATCCACTCTCATCTTATGAAATGTCACATATCATGCCTCACCTTCTTATGGATGATGCTTGGAGAAAAAAATGGAATGATAAGGGACTTAAGGTTCCTGAAAAATTAGCCGTTTGGATTCCTCGTATGTACAACCCTGTATGGATTAACCCAGATGGATTTAGATGGATTGAAGCCTTGAAACGTGAAGACAAAATTGAGCTTTCATTCAACCTTTCTCCAACTTGGTCTGAAACAAACTGGTACTGTGACTTTATCTTGCCAGTAGGACTTGCAGGTGAAAGACATGACCAATCATCTGAGCCTACAAAGCCAGCAAGATGGTTAACATTTAAAAACCCTGCGCTTAGAGTAGCATTAGAGAAAATGGGTTGGAAGCCAAAAGACCCAACAAGAGCAACACTTGAAGCACACATTAAAGCAGGTCTTGGAGAAATTTGGGAAGAAGTTGAATTCTGGGCAAATATCATGGTACACCATGTAGATCCAGATGGTTCTTTAGGTGTGAGAAAGTTCTGGGCTTCAAAAGAAGATCCAACAAGAGCGGTAACGATTCCAGAGTGGTATCAAGCAGCATTTGATAAACTTCCTAACCTTAGAAAAACAGCGAAAGCAGCATACCCTGACTCTAAGTACCCTAACTACGAAATGATGAGAGATAGAGGTACTTGGTTAGAAGAAGACAATATCTTTAGACCACAAGAAAGACCACTTAAAAAAGTAGACGGAAAATATGTTGCTCATGGTCATGAGTATTCTGAAGATGAAGTTACCATTGATGAGTTTGGTACAATCAAAGTAGAAGACCATGTATTTGGTGGTGAAAAGAAAATTGGTGTTGTTGTTAAAGATGAAGCGAAACAAGGTTGGCATACACTTACAGGTAAACTTGAATTCTATTCTAAATGGTTTGCTGAGTGGAAATGGCCAGAGTACGCTATACCTATCTACCCAACAACAAAAGAAGATAGAGTTAAAATGACACATGTTGTGACACAAGTACACCATGACTTTATTGATCCAGCGAAAAATGAATTTGCACTCAATACAGTATTTAGATTGCCGTACAATATTCACACACGTTCAGTAAACTCTAAACATCTTATGGAGATTTCACAAAACCATAACCCAGTGTGGATGAATACTGATGATGCAAAACGTCTTGGTATCAAACGTGGAGATGCAGTAAAAGTAACAATTACTGATACAGTATCTGGACTTGATTCAGGTTACTTCATCGCAATGGCAGTACCAACGGAAGGTTCTATGCCAGGTGTAGCTCAATGTTCACACCACGCAGGTAGATGGAAGCTTACAAATGCTGTTGAAATCCCTGGATTCCAACATAAACTAGGTGTTCTTGGTCTTGGTGCACCACTGTATGATATGACAATGGATGGTAAAGTAGGTACATTGAAACCAGTTGAAGATTTAAATTCTGGTATGCAAGCACGTAGAGATACATGGCAGTTTAAAGAGTACAACAAAGATCTTGACAACATCTGGTGGGATGGTATGTCAGGTTCTTGGCAAAATGCTGTTGCACCTTCGCATCCAGATCCAATTGCAGGTAACCATGCATGGCACCAAAAAGTCATCATCGAACCTGCAGGTAAAGATGATAAGATTGGTGATATCTATGTAAATTACGATAACAACATGAAAGTGTATCAAGCATGGAGAGACAAATTGACACGTCCTCTAGATTCAACAGATACACTTAGACGTCCTGTGCATACAAAACGTCCAGCGGTACCTTTATCATTGAAAGCTTATACAGTAAATATCAAAGGGTAACCTTTACAAATTTGGAGCAGACACAGAAGTCTGCTCCTACATACCTATACAATTTCCCAGATAAATTATTTTCTTAAGTATTATTTATCTTGAAAGTGGTATAGTGCCAAATAATTAACACGAAAGACAGTGACTACATGGAACAAATGAAACAAGAAATAGAAAACCGTATTGCAGTTTATGCCCTCATTTCAAGATTGATGCTTGTAGAAGTGGATGAAACATTTTTAAACCTTCTTGAAGGTGATGAAGATTTACTTAATTTTTTCCCTAACTATAGAGATTGGGATAAGCGTAAAACACTTTCACGTAAAGAACTGATTAACGAGCATTATAATGTAGATTTTACAAACTTGTTTCTCATGCACTTGGTACCGTATGAAAGTTTCTATGACCGTGATGATCAAATGATAGAGAGTGGAGGAGACAACCCTGTACTTGAACTCTATAATGAACTTGACTTTCGTGTTGAGCTGGACAAAGCAAGAGTAGTAAGTGCTGACCATATTGGTGTTGAGTTAGAGTTTATGTACATGCTTTGTACTGCATTACAAAAAGCACTTGAAGCGGATGATACAGATGGTATTTGTGAATTGATGCTTGTTCAACGTGCTTTCTTAAAAGAGCATTTGTTGAACTGGGCACCACTTTTTCTTATCAATGCAAAACGTGAATCACGTACACCACTCTACCATGACGGAAGTGAATTGACTTTAGAGTTTCTCTTGAGTGATTTTGAATATTTGACAGAAAAATTAAATACACATTGTCAAGCTGAGGCAACTGAAAAATAATGTCTCTGCATTTAGAAATAGCCTCTTGTGTAAGAGCAACCAGTAAGTTTTCTGATTGTACCAAATGTATAGATGCTTGTCCTGAATCGATACAACTTGTAGATAACTTACCGAGTTTTGCAAATAATACAGGCGTAGAAGCTGCAGCTTGTGTAGGTGTATGTCCCACAGAAGCATTTTCATTGTCAGATTTTTCTACCACAGAATTTTTCTTTTCTTTTTTAGGCTCAAAAGTGAGACTCATCAGTCCCAAACTGAATGTACCATGTCTTTCGGTATTGTCGGTCGAGCATCTTATCTCTCTGGCACTTGTAAGTGAAGATGATATTACTTTAGATTTGAGTTCATATGACAGTGATAGCATTTTGTATGAACAGATAGAAGCACGTATAGACGAGGCTAACTTTGTACTCTCTTCTTTTTCTGAGAAAAAGCTTGTAACAAATGTAGATGCACCTGTCGTCACGGAAAAGAGTGAAAAAGAGAATGAAGATGCACTTGCTTCAAGACGTTCTTTTTTAGGCAATGCGTCACTCAAAGGTATTGTCAAACATAAAATGAGTTTTGATGAGGCAGTAGAAGCGGATGAATTGAAAACCTTTTCATTGGATGTAGATATTATTGCTAAGATTAAAGAAAAAAATTTACCAGATAAACGTAAAATACTCTTTACGACATTGAAACAAGCAGGAGTACCTGATCATTTTGAAGTTTTGGCAGAAGAGGACATTGGTTTTACTTCTCAGAAATTTGTTGACGAATCTTGTACAAACTGTCAGATATGTTATCGCATCTGTCCTACAGGTGCATTAAGTTCTGATGGTAAATTTTCATTGATTAATTTTGATGCCATGCTTTGTGTCAAGTGTCGTCTGTGTCATGATGTCTGTGAACCAAATGCTATACAGTTACAACCAGGATTTGAGATAAAAGAGTTTTTTGAACCAGCACAACGAACATTGGCAAGATTTGACATTAGACGTTGTGATGAATGTGGAAATAACTTTACCTACCAAGGTGGAGAGCAAGAGTGTCCACGCTGTAAAGTGGAAGAAAAAGAGGCAATGTTCTTACATAGCAATGCAAAACGTATGAAGTTTGAACATGAAAATAAAAAGGAAGCTAAGTCGTGAAACCTGAAGAGATAAAACCAGATACAGGTTTATGTACTATTTTAGGACATAACGCACAAACAGGATATATGAGACGTTATTTTAACAAAATAATGAAACATAATAACAAAAATGCCACAGCCATTGCGCTCAATATCACCGACGAACATTTTGACTTTACCATGAGCAATGTGGGACAATCAAAAGTTGATATGATGATGATAGAACGTGAGTTTGGTGAAAAAGCATTATACTACTGTGAAGCACTTGATAGTTGTGCGACAAAAGAAGGGCGTGTAGACTTTGTGGAGATAAAAGAGGGAAAAGTGTATGGCTATTGCTTAGATGACGAAGCACAGGCACTTTTTGAAAAGCCAGAATTTTTAGACGACCATATACTTTTTTTGGCTAAAATGATGATACTTGCAAACCGTTGGTTTAATACGAAAATTGATATTGATACCATACCAATACTTATAGAAAAAACAAAATAAGGAAAAAAGATGCCTACAAATGAAGATATAGAAAGTTTAAAAAAAGCCTTTGAGACTTTTGATACAAAACCAGCTTTTTGTCCAGATGGACAGTGTGATTCAGAGGAAGAAGATTTACAAGATTACCCTTCGTACACGGAAGCACTTTATGCAAAACTGATAGCACCTTATTCAAGTGGTATTTATATTTCACGTTGGGATATAAAAGATATTGCGCTTGTTGCAGGAGACTCAATGGCGATTCACCCACGAAAACGTATGTTTGAGTTACTGATGAAATTTGCAACGTCTAAAGAAAATATGCAAAAAGTACTTGATGCATTGAAGACAAATATGGAAGATAAAGTGGCTATTTATGAAGAGTTTATTCAAAATTATCCACACTCTGCAGAGGTTTTTCAACCTAAAATTGATAAAGCGAGAAAGACAATGAAACTTTTTCCACAAATTATTAAAGAGTATTTTGAATAAGCCTGTTTAGAAGTTTTTTACACTTTTTTCTTCATTCTTAGGATTTTCTTAGACTCTTTTAGTGATTTTATGTATAATAAAACCTATAGGAGTCTATGATGCTGTATAAAAGACAGACTTTATCGTTATTACTAGCTTTACTCTTTTCTCTCACTCTCTATGCAAATGATATAAACTCGACACAAACTCCTTCCGATCAAAACCTCTCTTTTTCTGAAACCTATTGGAAATTAGTAGATATGAACGAACATCTTATCTCCCCTGAACCGATGAAACGTGAAGCACATATTATTTTTTCGCTTTTAGATGAGGGTAAAGGTAAATTTAAAGGTGCGACAGGTTGCAATGAAATGTTGGGTAAATATAGTGGGAAAGAGAATATCTTAAACATAGATACGAAACACATTGCCATGACACGCATGGCATGCCCTGATATGGCATTAGAGACAGATTTTATTAGGCTATTGGGT
>Ga0256840_1002878_pt1 | contig 14627 bp, 11 predicted proteins | sample 355202metaG_FD_185969 | JGI IMG/M metagenome (GOLD analysis project Ga0256840, IMG submission 185969) | Hydrothermal vent microbial communities from Mid Atlantic Ridge, Atlantic Ocean - 355-202 | ecosystem: Environmental > Aquatic > Marine > Hydrothermal vents | place: Atlantic Ocean: Mid...
AAAAGTGGCCAAATAAACGATGCGTGAGGTGGCCAAGTGTTAATGCGCGCACTGGCCAAGTTGTAATGCGTGGGGTGGCCAAATGTTATGCGTACCTACATGTAGTGCATAAAAGTGTTAAATATACAATAATGATGCATAATGAACCTAGAGATAATAGTAATGCTACATTTAATGCTCAAGAGGTGCTTGACTCAAAACTAGTAAGTTCTTTAAATAAAGAGTACTTCATTAAAGGTAAACGATAATAAATTACATATTATCTTCTAAGTGCTAGAGCTACTTGCCTCTAGCAAGGAATATAGCTCTCTTTCTCCCTCTAAATTCTATTGACTATATACAATATATAAAATTGATTTAAAAGAACAAATATCGTGCTCTTTATTTACTAATATTGTGATAGTATTATACTTATAATAAATAAGTTAATTACTAGTATAATACTTATTTAAAAGGAGTTTATATATGATAGTTTTATTTGGACATCAAAAGGGTGGAGTAGGTAAAAGTACAGTCTCGATTAATGTAGCTTACCAACTTCAAAAGAAGTATAAAGATTTAGTTTTACTCGATTTAGACTCTCAAAATTCTGCAATACTTTTTAATCAACTCCGCATCAGTGAGAATTTACCAACTATTAAATGTGTCAAAGAGAACGATATAGATTTTAGTAACTTCATTAATGAATACTCCGGCAATAAAGAAAATTTACTAATTATAGATAGTGGTGGATATGATAGTGATGTTAATAGAGCAGCACTTATAAAAGCAGATATTATAATTACTCCAGTTGGTATATCTCAAATAGAAATCTTTGGTTTACAAAAGTTCAGAAAAATATTAAAAGAAGCTAGTGAAGCTCTTGGTGTAAAAATCAAAACAAATGTACTTCTGAATAATGTAGATAGTAGATCTAAAAATAAACTGAGAGACCTACGCGAATATATTAAAGAGAATAATAAATATTTTAATTTACTAGATAGTGTAATCCATACAAGAGCAGACTTTAAAAATAGTTATGGAGATGGCTTAACAGTTAAAGAGTTCAACAAAAAAGGTACTGCTGCTCAAGAGATTAAGCAATTAACTAAAGAGATATTAAAACTAGTAAATAATTAGTTTTTATTAAGTATAATACTAGTAATAAATAAGGATTATATAAATGGCAAAGATTAAAGATTTAGATGATCTTGATACATCAGAGAAGACAAATAAGTTTATAGCTGCTGCTGATATGAGTAAAGGAAAAAAGAATAAAGGTGGTAGACCTAAGAAAGAAGCTAGTGAAAAAGCTAGTGAACAGATCTTTATTAATGTTACATCTGGAGAGAAAGCTAAAATTGAAGCTCATGCTAAAGAGCTTGGGATTAGCGTTAGTGCTTTGTGTAAGATTAGTTTGGCTAAGTTTATTTAAAAGGTTTAATATGCAAAAATCATGAGAATAATAAAGATTATACATTTTTTACAATAGACAACTGTATAAATAAATATGGTTTCCTACAAGAAAATTGTACAGTTGTGATTGAGCATGATGGAAATAAATACCTAATCTATAATCCTAAAATTTCAAATAAATAGACTTTATTATACTCCAATTCCTATAGTTGTAGCGACTTCTGCTTGTATCGCTACTGGTGTGTAGATATCAACTTCTGTAGATGGTGTCGATATTGAAACTACTAATGAATATCTAGTAGTAGCATTCCACTTATGTAAATGGTGTCGTTCTCTCCACCAACCTATACCAGGACAAACACTTAGTAAATTAGAACTTGCTAAATCAGCAGCAGTTCCTTTCCAAATATCTGAGTGTATAGAGCCTTTATTTCTATTGTCTGAGCCTATAACCCAGTGATTTGATGCACTTGCGGTACCAGGGTGACCATTTTCTTCATCTCTTGCTGCGCTATTTATTCTTCTAACAAATTCATTTTTTGATTCTCCTGGAGAATTTAATTCAAAACGAAGCATATGTGAAGCATATCGGTATTTATTTTTCCAACCTATTTCACCTGCACCTGGTTCAATAAAGTATGATAAGGTAACACGCATTTCAACTTCTGTATCATCCGGTAAAGCGAGTAAGTCTTCTTTTGGCCAGGGTAAATCATAAAAGTGCATGTCTTTAGTCTTGTAGTCATTACCATCTTTATAGTAAGGCTGAATGGAAGCCTCAGAAATCAATGTTAATGAATTTGATGCACTATACAATGCTCTTTCTAAAGAAGGTACACCATAACCACAAATGCGTAATAAGTTTCTAATACTATTTTTTTTACTCATGTCAATTTGAAATTGATTAATAAGTTCATCTGTCCATGTAGCTGAGTGCACCATTAGTGCACGTATTGTTTCTGGCCAATAATCTGGATATCTTGATTGTATCTTTGCAGCAAACCAAGAAGCCCTTGCCGTAGATAAACTTGTCATATTAAAAGATGCAAATTGACGAACAGATGGTTGAAAATTAGTTGATAATACTGCTAAATCTTCACATTCATCAGTTAAAGTTCCATCAGTTACCATATTACCACCCTCCATGACAATTTCAGGTTTAATTGGCCATTTGTTTTCCCAATCTAATGATGTAGTAGTAAAAGGTGATAATCCACCACTAGGAGCCACTGGAGTATAGCCCTTGAAAGTTGGATCTGTGATATTATCCATAGTTGTATAGGAACCTACAGTTAATGCATTCCATGACTGTGCTGGATCATGTATTGAATCTGTTATTTGTGAATTTGGATAGTTAGCTGAACTATCAAAGTCATGGCAATTCCCAGCACTAATAATAAATAGTCTCTTTGTTTCATCATTTACACCTGAAGTTATACTATCTATTGAAGCCGACCATGATGAAGGACGTCCTCTATCCCTTGTGTCTTTAGAGGTGATTGCCATACAATGTATTCTTCTTCTAGAAGCTGAGTTAATTTCAGCTCTACTAACAGCTTGACTTGTAATATCTCCCCATAATTCGGGAGGAGTACCTACGGTACCAGGTGGACAAATTTTTACTGATTCTAAACTATGTGTCAGTTCTACTACATTAGGATGAGATAAACATTTTTCTAAATCACCATATGCAGCAATCCCTGACATAAGTGTTCCATGACCAATTGAATGATGATCATGAGTACCCCAACTTGCTTCAACAGTTAAGCAATCATTATCATGCAAAAGAGGCGATAAAAGTGAATGCCCGTTATTTACTCCATTATCTAAAATACAAATGGCAACATTTGAATCAGTATTAAGATTTAATCTATCAGACAAGTCATTAGCCCATTCAGATTGCTCTCGATTTTGCATATCAGTCCAAAAAGTCGCCGTTTCTTTTGCTAAGCGATATTCGGCTATATCATCAGAACTTCTAGAAATAGTTTCAAGTTCTGCTAAATTAACATTAACAATTTTCACAGCTCTTTCTGGGAATAATAATGTACTACTATTAGAAGTGATATTATTTTCATCAATTAATTTTTCGAAGTTTTCTATAATATCTAACGAAGTTGTTCTCAACCAAACTTCACACCATTGTCGTTCTTCTTCAGGGATTAAATGTAATTCATCTGTCCAAAAGGATTCAACCAATAATGCTTTTTGAATGTCTGCTATACTATTAATTAAAGGTGAATTTTTAGGTATATCCTTAGCTGTCACTTCTGTTGCATATTGTTCAATACGATCTAAAAAGTAGTTTGATTTATTTTTTGGAATATATACAGTGGCATAAGTAGTTATTACTTCTTCTTGCTGATTAGTTTCGCCATTTAAAACTTGTTCTTTTTTTTCACGCACATTTAGTAAACGAATATTGGATCTAATACTTTCCAAGCTTTTAATAGACAATTCCATTCCTGGATCACTTTTAAATTCAAGGTACATACCATCGCGTGTTATTTCATAGTGACTTTCTTCAATTGATATATTATGAAATGATTCATGAAGTTTACTTCGTAAATGCTCACTATGTGCTATGCGATTTCGTTCTGGAATAGATGTATCTCCACCTCCATTGCTTGTGCTTGTAAAAAGTTGTTCTTCAGGTGGTTTAATTATTTTGATATGTTTCAAATGCTCGATTAGCATGTATATGTTACCTTATTTATAATATATATTCTCTAAGACTAATGTTCTATGCATATTTTGAAATAAAAGTTTGAACTAGCTTTTTGCTATGTGAAGTGTTCCTTGACGTTCTTTAATCATTTGAATTAATAAGTTTGCATTAACTTCTTCTTTATCAAATAAAATAGCTTGTTTAATCGCATCCTGACATGCATTACTTATTTCACCATGACTTAAACCTTCACTTTCTTGTAATACTTTTTTCCATATAAAACGATTTGCAATAAATGTACCTAAAATATTTTGCATAAGTTGCTTGCGTTCTTCATTTTCTGGACGCTCGTAAAACAGTACATCATCAAATCTACGAAAAAGTGCATGATCTAGCATATGAGGGTTATTAGTTGCTGCAATGATTAAACTATCGGAAGTATCTTGTTCAATAAATTGCAAGAATGAGTTTAAAACACGTCTCATTTCGCCTACATCATTTTCAAGAGTACGTTCTCCCCCAATTGCATCAAATTCATCAAAAAGGTAAACACCAGGAGATTTTTCAATCAATTCGAATATTTGTCTTAATTTTGCACTTGACTCACCCATAAATTTAGTTAGCAATCGGTCTACTTGTATAGTATGAATTGGTATATTTAATTCCCCTGCTAAAATATTAGCAGTCATTGTCTTTCCTGTTCCAGGAGGGCCAGCAAGTAAAATTTTACGTCTATGTTTTAGACCAAATGATTTTAATTTACTTTGTTGTCTATATTCAGTAATAATTCGGATAATTCTATCTTTTAGTTTGGAATTAATAACTAGTGATGCCTTTTTTGCAACAGAAGTCTTTGTTATAACTAAGCCACCTAGTTCTGGTAAAAATGAAATTGTGCTTTGTATTTTATTTTGCTTATTTTTATCAATAATATCACGTATCTCATGTGCTAAAGATGAATGACCTTTTTTTGCTTCATGGGCTGCCAACTGAAGAGAAAGAGTATGAAACTTCTCCTTATCACTGTTGTAATGTGACTTTATTAATGATTTAATCTGCTCTGCTGTTGCCATATGCTTTTACCTAAGTATATTAATATACCTTATTATATCAGTTTTATATTTATTTAAATACATCTTTTATCTTTTAAACTAAGTCTTTCTTTCTAAATAGTCATTAAGTAACCTATCAGCAGTTTCCAAACTAGTTTTAGCATATCTCTTAGTTACTGCAACTGAACTATGCCCTAAAACTTTACCAATATTTTCTAAACTTTCACCCCTATCTGCCATCGTATTTCCAAGTAGATGTCTAGTATCATGTATTCTCATTTTATCGATTCCAGCATTTTTTAAAACTTTATTCCAATGCCTTCTGAATGTACTTGCTGGCACAAAGGGTGTTCTCTCACCAGGAAATATTTGACCCCTTGAGGAAGTTCCCAGTTCTACTAAAAAGTCTTCTAAAGGTTTGAGCAGTGGATACTCTTGTCTTCTTCTAATCTTTGAGTAAACATCTTCTATAACATAAGTTTTTTTATCAAAATTTATACTTTGCCATTGTAATGTTAAAACTTCTTTTAATCTTCTACCAAAATATATAAATAACATTATACCTCGGTAATTACTTATCTCATATTTTAGTATCTCTTCATATAGCTTTTTTCTTTTTTCATCACTAAGCTGAAAATCAACTGTATTGTCAAAGGATGGAATGTTGACTTTGAGAGCTGGGTTCATGTCAGATACACCTATATCTATGGAATAACTAAGTAAAGGTCTGAGAATTTGTTTGATAGTTTGTGCAGTTCTTGGTTTTAGCCCTTGTCTTAATATCATATTTACTATATCTTGAATATCTGATGTAGTTATTTTTTTAACATTGAAATTTCCAATATTAGGTTTTATCCATTTATCATAACTCTTTGTTGATGTATAAATATTTTCCTTTGATAATGACTCAGACTTAAACTCCATATAATCGTCCCATAATTCGTCGAGAGATTTAAAATCTTTCTTTTTCAGAACACCTGTCGCTTCTAGTTCATCTTTTAATTCATACCTTTTGACAATTGCTTTTTTAACTGCTTCTAAGCCCGTTATATTTGAATAATTCAAAGTTTTTTTAATCTGTTTGTTTCTAAAATAAAATTTGATTACAATACTAATATTTTTATAATCTAAGTTCTTAATATCACTTTTATTAAGTACTTTATTATTAAACATACAAGAAGTATCTTTAATGTATAATCCCTTTGAATCAAGATTGTCAATAGTAATCTTTTTAAGAAAGTCGTTTAATGCCATTTTTTGGTTCCTATATATTAGGGTACGGTTTGGGTACGGTTCTAGATATAACTCTATATAAAACTATATCATAAGTATAGTTAGTAAACCACTGTTTATAGGCTATATATGACTTGATACTATTTGGTATATACAGGTATAATTTGACTTAGGATCTGGTGCCGAAAGGCGTGGAGGTTCAAGTCCTCTCATCCGCACCATCAACTACAATAAACCTCATAAACACTTACTTTACAGACAATCACTTTCTAACTGTGTGACAATTGTAAACTTTAATTGGCGTTTTAAGAGTGTTGCACTTTAAACTTGAATTGGCGATACTAAATTACAAATATTCGCAAACTTTATGCTATTAAATTATTGGGGCTAAGTATTAATAAATATCGGATATAATTTTTTCATGAAAATAGATGAGGTCAAAGTAGTTAAATTATTATTGGTAGCATTGTTGTTGTTGAGTTTTCATGATTTTATTTTTGATCAAGATATTACTCCTTTTTCTAAAAAAAACGAATTGTCTACGCAAAACACTACACAGGGGCTATCTTCCCTTTCCATAGAGCATAATCTATGTCATATAAATTTTATACTTGAAACCCATGATTTAGTACAAAGCAACCTTTTTTCTTCTTCTAGCATTGAATTTCGAAGTTTGTTCCAAAATGAACTACATTTAAATACCATTTTTATTCCTCCAAAAATAATTTCCTAATATAAACTAATCAGAAATATAAAATTTTAATACAAGGATAATGATAGATGAGGTATTTAATATATATTCTTCTACCTGTGCTCGTTATAGCACAGAGTATAGAACAACTCTACGAGAGTGTTCAAAGTAGTAATAACTATAAAAGTAAAGCACTAGGGGCAGAGGCGAATGCTCAGCAGAAAAAAGCAACACTCTATCAAGATAGATGGAGTATTGGTGGAGGCTTGGGATATGCAAGTGTCCGAGATGGCTCAAATAATGGTAGTGAATTTGGGATTAGCATTGCTAAAACATTGAACTTTGGTGGAGATGCCCTCGATAATATTATTAAGAAAAATAATAAATATGCAACACTTTCTAAAAGACTCATAAAAAATAGAATACGAGCACAATTATGGACGATTTATGGAAATCACTGCATCACAATGCAGGCACTTCAAGCTAAAGCATCTTTATCAAATATATATGATGATATAAGAAGACATATAAAAAAAGGTGTAGCATATGGTGAGTTTGATAATTCAAAAGGCATCATGGCAGAGCTCGCATTAAACAATCTCAACCTTCAAATTTCTCAGCTGGAGAACAGACTCCAAAATTATGAAGTACAAATAAAGCAACTTGTTCCTTTTGATGGCCAGTTTGAATGCAAAAGACTTTCTCCAAATTTTGATAAAATATTTGATTCAAAGTACTCGGCACTCTTACCGATGCTTCAAGAGAGTAAAGAGCTTCAAAGAGAGGGTCTATCTTATACACAAGAAGCTTTTAATCAAGCAAACGTAAGCCTTTCCTACAATAATGAAATAGACACAGATAGGTATATGTTCAACCTAAATATTCCTTTGGCATATGGAAGTAGTCAAAATGAAGCAAAAAAAGAGGCAGCGTTACAATCTTTAAGTGCAAGTACTTATGCTCTAAAAGCCTTTGAAAATAGTTATTACCAGGAGACAATTACAATAAAAAATCGAATAGCTATCTATAAAGAGTATCTGAAAAATACAGAAAGGGATATCACTCAAAGTGCAGATAAACTAATTTCTCAAAGTAACATGCGTTTTCTTGCAGGAGAAGAGAGTCTTATCTCTATGCTAAAAGCTACAGAAACGAAACTACAGATGATTGAAACTATACTTCAACTTAAAACACAAAGACATAACGCAGTTGGCGCCTATATGTACAAATATGCAATAGATCCTAAGGAGATACATAATGCTAAATAAAAAAATACTCATACTAGTACTTGCAACTTCTGTTGCACTCTTCGCAGAGAACACTTTTATAAAAGGTGAAAACAAGATGGTGAAACTACAAGGTATCAAGAGTGTAGACTCTGTCTATCTTGGAAGTTTTTTAGCACAAGGGCATCTCCCAGCAGATAAAATATATAGAATAGATGCACCTGTAGAGGGTGTTGTAGAAAAACTTGGTGCAGGTTTATATGAAAACATAAAAAAAAGAAAAATTGTTGCAGTCATTAAGAGTCCAAAGATACTTGAACTAGAAGCAACATATATCAACCTTTTAATAGAACAAGAGTACAACAAAAATGAAGTAGCACGGTTAGAACCTCTTTATAAAGCTGCCGTAGTTGCAAAAAAACAGTTTTTAAAAGCAAAAAATACACTTAAAAAATATGAAACACAAGTAGATTTCTACTACTCTCTTCTTCAAGAATGGGGTTTAAATAAAAAACAAGTAGATACAATTACGCGCACAAAACAACCTATACCAAGGATACACATCTATGCTCCAATAGATGGAAAAGTAGCAGATTTAAACATTTTTCCAAAAATGTACCTCCAACGTGGAGAGCATATGATGACAATAGTAAGTAAAGAAGGAACACATCTTGAGGTTGCCCTTCCTAAAGAGATAGTAAGTAAACTTAATGGTAGTTCAGAGCTTATCATAGGCAATGAACCCTTTGAAGTAGAGTCCATTGCCGCGGAGGTGGATACGAGAACACAGACTGTAGCGGTACACCTTGTGCCAAAAGGTACTTATAAGATTTTACCAAACGAGAAGAGAAATATTCGTCTATACTGGCCAAGAAAAGCCTTAAGAATAGCATCTTCAGCTGTTATTAACTATGCCGATAAAGCATCCTTGTTTGTAAAAGAAGATGGTGGTTACAGACTCTATCCAATTACACAACTAGGTAGAGATGCAAAAAATGTTTACTTTATCTCTACAGAGATAGATGGGAGTGAACAAGTTGTAGTGCGTGGTGCTATTTCTCTTAAAGGAGCATTAGAAGGTATGCAAGATGATTGATAAACTCATAGGGTTTGCACTCTCTCAGCGAGTATTTGCTATTGTTATTGCACTAGGACTTTTGGGGGGTGGTATCATCTCTTATTCTAAGCTTACTATTGATGCTTTTCCTGATGTCTCAACGACACAGGTAGAAATTATCACAAAAGCACCAGGAATGACACCAAAAGAGGTGGAGCAACAGATTACCATTCCTATAGAGCTTGAGATGCAAGGTATCCCACACATTAAGATTACACGCTCTACTTCAAAGTATGCTTTGAGTGATGTTGTTATAGATTTTGAAGAGGGTACTGACCTCTACTGGGCACGTGATAGAGTCTACCAAAGACTAAACGGTGTTATGGCTGACCTTCCTGCATCTGCATCTGGAGGTATGGCACCCATAACTACACCTCTCGGTGAGATACTTATGTTTACTATAGACTCAGATACCCTAAGTTTGATGGAGAGAAAAACACTGCTTGATTGGGTTATCCGTCCTGCTTTGCGAAATATTAATGGTGTTGCAGATGTCAATGTTCTTGGAGGCGATAGTAAAATTTATGAGATAAAACCAAACTTTGCCACGATGGCATCTTTAGGGATTAGTCTAAGCTCCATAGAAGAAAAAATTGCAAAAAATAATGCTAACTATGGCTCAGGAAGAATTGAACATGGGGATGAAGCCTTACTTGTACGACTTCCTGGTCGCATGAAAGATGTAAGTGAGATAAAAAACCTTGTTGTAAAGGTTGAAGATAATGGAGCCATCATTCGTCTTGGAGATATTGCTCAAGTAAGTATTTCTTCACTTACGCGCTACGGGTATGTTACTAAAGATGGCAAAGGTGAGGCAGTCGAAGGGCTTGTTCTTGGACTTAAAGGTGCAGATGCTTCAACGGTGACATCAGAAGTAAAAGAGCGTTTAGAAGAGTTAGAAAAGTCACTCCCAGATGGCACAACAATAGAGATATTTTATGATAGAAAAGATCTTATCTCTAAAGCTGTGAGTATGGTACAAAAAGCTTTAACTGAAGCTATTGTTTTAGTAGTAGTCATATTACTACTCTTTTTAGGAAGTTTTGTTTCAGCTATCACAGTCGCACTTATTTTGCCGATGGCAATTTTAAGTGCTTTTATTTTGATGTACTATTTTAACATCAGTGTAAACCTGATGAGCTTAGGAGGTATTGCTATAGCCATAGGAATGATTATAGACTCCGGGGTTGTAATGGTTGAAAATATCATAGCCAGATTAGCAGACCCACTAGATAAGAGTATGTCGCGATTAGAGATAATGACTGCTGCTGCAAAGGAGGTGAGTACTCCTGTTATTGCTGGTGTTTCTATTATTATTATTGTATTTACTCCTCTTCTTATGCTTGATGGTATTGGTGGTAAACTTTTTGCACCAGTTGCCCTGAGTATCGTATTTACACTTGCTGCTTCTATTTTGTTAGCTTTGTTTGTTATTCCTACTGTAGCTTCATTTTTAATCCAGCATCCAAAACATGAAGATACATTTTTAATGAAGTATCTACTCAAAGCATATGAACCTTTTTTAAAAAAAGCTTTTAAATTGGAGTTTTTTATCTATGGTATTTTAGTTGTACTCCTTGTAGCTACTTCATATGCTTTTGGAAATATAGGAAAGACTTTTATGCCAACTATGGATGAGGGAAATATAGTGATAGGGGTTGAATCGCCACCATCTATAAATATTCCAGCAGGAGTAGAACTCGCTATAGAGATACAAAAACAACTGATGAAAGATGTCCCTGAGATAAAATCCATCATCGCAAGAAGTGGTTCTGATGAGATAGGGCTTGACCCTATGGGACTCAATGATACAGATACATTTTTGGTCTTTAAACCAAAAAGTGAGTGGAGAAATCAAGATACAGAGTGGCTCAAAGAGCAGATGCGTCAATCTCTAGAGAAGATACAAGGGATAGAATATAGCTTTACACAACCCATTCAGATGAGAACATCTGAGATGCTTACAGGTTCACGTGGTGATGTGGTCATTAAGCTTTTTGGAGAGGAGATGGATGAACTCAATGCCCTTGGTACTAAGATAAAGAGAGTTATTGAAACTACTAAAGGTTCTCAAGATGTTTACATGAAACAAAATGACGGTGTAGCTTATCAAGAGTTACATTTTAATGATGAAAAACTTGGAAATTACGGACTCGATAAGTATGATGTAGCCCACCTACTACAAGCTGCCGTAAGTGGTGTAGAAGTAGGAACTATATATAAAGGTATGAAGCAGTTCTCTATTATTATTCGTGGCGACTACTTAAAGAAGAACCTTGATGAACTTTACCTTGTTGGCTTTAATGGTGAAGCCGTTTCTCTTTCTGAAGTTGTAGAGATTGTAAGAACGGATGGGCCTGTAGAGATTAAACATGAAAAAGCAAAACGGTTTGTATCTATACAGACAAATGTCTCTGGGATTGACCTTGTAACATTTGTAGAAAATCTTAAATCAGCTATATTAAATGAGGTAAAATTTCCAGCTGGTTACTATCTTACATACGGAGGAGAGTTTAAAAATCAACAAGCGACTATGAAGCGACTCTCAATTGTTGTGCCTATCGCACTTGTGTTGATTTTTATGATTTTGTATATGACATTTAAGTCTGTATTGCAAAGCGTCATCATCTTTACTACTATTCCACTTGCGATGATGGGAGGGATTTTTGGTCTCTATGTGACTGAGAGTTATCTTTCTGTTCCTGCTTCTGTAGGGTTTATAGCGCTTCTTGGTATTGCCGTTCTTAATGGTGTTGTGATGATTAGTTACTTTAATGAGTTAGCTCGTGAAATGTCCATAGCTGAAGTTGTTATAGAAGGAGCAAAAAGAAGACTCCGTCCTGTTTTAATGACAGCGACTATTGCCGCTTTGTCTTTAGTGCCGATGCTCTTTGCAACGGGTCCTGGTTCAGAGATTCAAAAGCCTTTAGCAATTGTTGTAATTTTTGGACTTATCTCTTCAACTGCATTAACGCTTTTACTATTACCTATGCTTTATAAGCGCTTTGTGAAAGAAAACAAGGTGTAGAGAAATTATTTTCTATACCTTTGTATTTACACTGAACATGTTTTATATAGGTAATTACTTCTATACCAGTTACCTATAAATCCACCTATTGTAACGATGACTAAATATATCCACCCTGAGAGTGAAAACTCTGCTATGGGTGTGTAGAGCGCGCCAACATTGCAACCATTGGATAGTCTTGTTCCAAAGCCCATGAGAAAGCCACCTGTGGCAAATACTAAAAAATCTTTAAAGTTGATGCTAAGACCAGCTACAAACTTTTTATTAAAAGAACCTGCAATTTGTAGGTAAAAAATAGCACCTAGAATGATAGAGATGTTTTGGATACTACCACCATGTTCCAAGAGAGGCGTTGTTAAGTACTTGAGTGATTTCGTAGTTAATTCTGAAAGTGTGTTAGCATCAACACCAAAAAGCATAAGAAGTTTTGCAAACCACAATCCAAAGGTTGTTGAAGCTCCCCAGCCTTTTGTGTAGAGTAAAAGCAATGAGGCAAAGAGTAAAGATATTATGACGATACTTACTCGCATACTCCAAGGTTTTATAAATGTCTTCTCAAAGAAACTCATCTCAATCTCTTTGTCTTTAACGATAACAATATTGTTTTTTTCATTATATTTTTTTTCATATCTTCTTGCTAAAATGATCACTATCCAAGCTAAGATGATGCTAAGGGTTATAGCCCCAATATACCCATTAAACCCATCAAAAGTAAATAAGTCTGGTAAAAAAACTCCCCCTTTGGAACTCTCACCTATAGGACTAGATAGCCATGAATCAGTCACTAAAGGTGAAGTAGATTGTATGTTAAAACCTAAAAATACTCCAAGTGATAAGAAAAAGATAGTAACCATCGCACGTGAAAAACCAGAGGCAATGTCAGTGAGTGAACCAGTAGCACAACATGAAGAAAGTGTCATACCAAAACCAAACATGAGTCCACCTATAATTAAACCAAAGTTGATAGGGTAGATGCTTAATTTGTAAGCATCTTCATTACCATAAATGATGAACGATGTTACTATGGCGGTGAGCACAAACATAATCATAAGTGATGATGCTAAGGTCGATGAACCAGTTCGTGTGAGTTTGTTCACGCTTCCTGCAAAACCCATTCCTGCACGTGAAAGTGCATAGCCAAAGCCCAGTCCTATGAGGAGTCTATAAAATAGCTCATCTGTTTTAAGGTTAAAGTAGCCTAGTATTATTAATGATGCTAAAAGGGCTAAGCCCAAATATGTTTGATTTTTATTCATGAGTTATTCCTTCAGTGAAAATTTGAATTTTTTCTCCATCGCTATCGCTTCATCTCGTCCATATATAACTATATGTTTATCAACAATGATTTTTTGACTATCTATTTTATTATCATACTCAACAAAATTTAATATGTGTTTAATGGCATTGAGTCTTGCTTTTTTCTTGTCATCACTTTTTACGATGGTCCAAGGGGCTGAGTCAGTATGGGTAGCACTTAGCATCATAAACTTTGCAAGTGAGTATTCGTTCCATAATTTTTGAGACTCTTTGTCCACTGGAGAGAGTTTATACTGTTTGAGTGGGTCACTTTCTCGTGAATCAAATCTTTTTGCCTGTTCTTTTTTAGAAACTGAAAAGTAAAATTTAAAGATTTGTATACCCTCCTCAACTAACATCTTCTCAAATACTGGGGCATCTTTTAAAAACTTATGGTGTTGTCTTTCACTACAAAACCCCATTACAGGTTCAACCATAGCACGGTTATACCAACTTCTGTCAAAAAGAACTATCTCTCCAGCACAAGGAAGGTGCTTTACGTATCTTTGAAAGTACCACTGAGACCTTTCTTTAGATGTTGGTTTTTCAAGAGCTACAACTCTAGCCCCACGTGGGTTAAGGTGCTCTGTTATTCTCTTGATCGTACCACCTTTGCCTGCAGCATCACGACCCTCAAAAATCATAAGAATCTTAAGACCCTTTTCTTTGACATAGTTTTGAAACTTGAGTAACTCTACTTGAAGTGTTGCGAGTTCTTCTTCATATGCTAAAGTCTCTTTTTTTATCCAAACTTGGGTGTGAGTGAGTGTTTTGTCTTCTTCATCTTTTTTTGACATGCTAAACCTTTGAGTTATTGTACTTCTTTGTTGTTTAATTTGTTATAATTTAGAAAAATATATTTAGGAATACCAGATGCCAAAACGAGCAAAGTTAGATAAAGAAGCACTACACTATCATGAA
>Ga0256840_1002879_pt1 | contig 14624 bp, 15 predicted proteins | sample 355202metaG_FD_185969 | JGI IMG/M metagenome (GOLD analysis project Ga0256840, IMG submission 185969) | Hydrothermal vent microbial communities from Mid Atlantic Ridge, Atlantic Ocean - 355-202 | ecosystem: Environmental > Aquatic > Marine > Hydrothermal vents | place: Atlantic Ocean: Mid...
GTAAATTCACAGGCTTCTGTTGTACATCCCGGTGTATTGTCTCTCGGGTAAAAATAGAGTACCACCCATTTTCCTTTTAAGTCCCGCAGACACATCTCTACATCATCCTGATTCGGCAGGCAAAAATCCGGTGCCTTTTCTCCAACTTCTATCATTTTCTTTCTCCTAAAAATAAATTTACTATGCAAACTTCTTGCTCTTTGGAACCCGTACTTCAGTGCGGGCTGTGCGTCTTTAAAGACTAAAGGCAAGGTTTTCTAATACACAAACAACAGCAGATATACCCATATACCGCTAAATGAAGTAAAAACTATACCCAAAAAAGTTTTTAAAGCCAATAATTTATGCTCATTGGACTTTAACCCAGGAAGCACTCCTTTTACAGCTTGATAGTTCGCCTTTATAACCGTACGACTCCAGTATACCAATGTAAGCACGGCTATGATTACATGTAACCCTAATACAATGGAAGCGTAAGTGTGCGAAACACCGCTTCCTTCCATAAAAGCATCAAACCCTCCGCCCATACGGACACCGTATTCAAAATATCCGACAACAATGACCGATACAACAAAAATAACATTTTGAACAAAACCATGTGCCTTGTAAAACTTTTTCCTTGCCAGAGCTATTGCTCCATATACCAACAAAGGTAAAACCGCCACAATAAGTGTCACAACATCCATAAACAAAGGAGCTCTTGTTCCCAAAAACCCCTGCGCAAACATATAATCCATATCTTATGCCTTTCTTTTTTGATAAGTGTAGTATATCCAGACTAATATTACCAACAAAACGAAAACTATTATAGTTATCTCTTTTAAGTATTCCTGTATAAGTGCCTGATTTTCTCCTATAAAATAACCCAAAAGTGTCAGAATTAGTGCCCAGATTCCCGCCCCCAGTGTTGTAAAAAGAGAAAATTCGACTATATTCATACGCGCCAGCCCCGCCGGTATAGAAATGAGCTGACGTATCCCGGGAATAAGCCTTCCTGTAAATGTAGAAATATGCCCGTGACTTTGAAAATAGTTTTCCATTTTATCAAGTGTTTCAGGAAAAATAAAAAAATATTTTCCAAATTTTAAAAGAAATTTACGTCCCAGAGTCAGTGCCAGATAATAATTTACAAAGGCACCAAGCAGTGAGCCACCCAAAGCACTTCCCATAATGTAGGCTATGCTCATATCTCCTTTTGCTGCCAGATATCCGGCAGGAACCAAAACAATTTCACTCGGAAAAGGGATAAACGAAGATTCAATCGCCATCATAATAAAAATGCCAAGATATCCCCAGTCAAATATCAAGTCTACCAAATCCTGTGCCAACTCTTTTATCATTTTATCTTCTTTTGCACATCTTGAATCATCTGCTGTGCAACATTCCCGTTTGTATAGTGTAGAAGTTTTTCACTCTTTTCTTTGAGTTGTGGATTTTTGAGCACCTTGATCAGTTTTGGTTTCAAATTTTTCCCTTCACGTTCGCACCATGCCAAATTCTCTTTGACAAGAAACTGCGCATTGTAATACTGATGATCAGCTGCGGCATAAGGGTAGGGAACAAAAAACGCAGGGCACCCGTTTGCTGTGAGTTCCCAAAGTGTTGAAGCACCTGCACGCGAAACAGCAAGATCTGCGCGTGTAATCAGCTCCGGCAGATTTTTTGTAAATCCATAAAGTTCGACTGAAACACCAAGTTTGTCATACTCCCGCTTTACTCTTTCATAGTCGGCTTCTCCCGCCTGATGTATAATGGCAATATTCATCTTTTGCAACTTATAGGCTACATGTAAAGCCAAATCGTTAATCGCCTTTGCTCCGTGAGAACCGCCTAAAAATATAATGGTTTCAAGCTTGTCTCTGACTCTGGCATTTTTATAAAAAAACTCTTTTACCGGGTATCCCTTAACCGGAGAATTCTCATCGTATGCAGAAATAAAACTTTTGGCATATCTTTTTAAAAGCTTGTTCAACCTGCCTGCAACCGAATTTTGCTCATGGATAAAAAGCGGTATAAAAAGACTCAAAGAGGCAAAAGATGCAGGAGCTGCAGAAAATCCGCCGACACTGTAAACTGCCTGAACTTTATGTTTTTTTAAAATCTTTCTTGCTTCTAAAAAGGCTTGAAAAATTTTATAGAGTGCTTTTAGCTTTGCAATACTTTTTTTGTTCACAACACCTGTTGTTTCTAAAAAATAGACATGTGAAAAATTACTGTGGTGTCCAAAATATTTTCTGTCCTGTCCTGAAGCAGAACCGACAAAAATCACCTCATGTCCATCTGCTACCGCAGCTGCAGACAAAGACTCGGCAATCATCAAATGCCCCCCTGTTCCGCCGCCTGTAATGCATAATTTCATATTTGTTTTTCCTTAGTTCATTTTTGCTTTTTTAGATGCCATGAGCACCATACCCACGCCAAAAGCAGCGCCCAGCATTGCAGAACCGCCGTATGACAAAAAAGGTACTGAAATTCCTTTAATCGGTGTAATGCCGCTTATGCCGTAGGCATTGACCAAGAACGAAAAAGAGAGAATCAGTCCGATGCCTATACTAAAAAGATATATACTGGTGTCTTGTGTCCTGTTGGCTATTTTAAATATACGCTGAATCATCCACAAAAAAATAAAAACAACACAAAAAACACCAAAAAAACCAAACTCTTCCGCAAGTCCTGCCAACACAAAATCGGTATGCACCTCACTTAAAAACCCCAGTTTGAATGTTCCGTTTGCAAGCCCTGTGCCAAAGAGTCCGCCATTGTGTATGGCATTGAGCGAATGCCCTATCTGGTAGGGTTCTACTTCAACAGGCACCCGAAGTCTCTCTGCAATCGCGTCAGGCAAGAGGTCAAGCACAGAGTTTTGCGCCAAAGCCCACCATGATTTGATTCTGAGTATTCTGTGATGTGCCGTTACAATAAAAAGAATAACTGCTCCAAAAATCACACCCAAAATAGACAAGAAAAACCGAAAGCTGCTTCCTGCAAAAATCAGCATAAAAAGCAGTGTTGCACCAAGGACAACAACCTGACCCAAATCTTTTTGTAAAAAAGCTATGATAAACATTGCCCCTAAAAAAATAACGGCATAGGGCATAAACCTTTTAAACTCATTGGAGAGTCCCATACCGTCATGATGCCCGAGTTTGCGAGAAAAACTCCACGCCAGAAAATAGATAAAACCGACCTTGAAAAACTCCACCGGTGCAAGAGAAAAACCCGCTATTTTAATCCATCGTTTTGCTCCGCCAACTTCAGAAACAATACTCTCCGGTAAAAACGGCATGGCTATCATTAAAATCAAAGAACCAAAAAAGAGAGTGAAACCTATGGGTTTGAGCCACTTGTCCGGATCAAGTTGTGAAAGTACAAAAATTATTGTTATGCTGATAAGACCAAAAACAGTCTGTCTTATGGCAAAATGAAACTCATTCACACCGAATAGGAGTGTTGTATACGGCGTCAGTGTATACGAAAGGACTATGCTTATGCCAATTAAAAGTGACACGAGGGTAAAAAGCTTTCTGTCTGCGTTCACGCTTGCTCTACTTTATCTTATTTATTTTTAATACAAATTCCACTTCAGGTTTGGAAAGGTGCAGTTCTTTGGAAATTGTCTCTATGGAAACACCCTGCTTGAAAAGTGATATTATTTTTTCATCATCATTCCCGTGAATAGAGGCGGGAATAGAGATCTGTTTTACACCGCTTTCAAGTTGCAGTATTTTGTTTTGTATCTCATGCTCAATGGTATTAATATTATTTTGTAACTGCTTTATCGCCAAAGAGAGCGGATGTACCATATCATAGACACTGCGTTCAATTTCCTGATAAATCTCTTCATCATTCATTCTTTGTGAGTTGTCCTTTATACTGCTTTGTGTCTGGTCAAGCTTTTTTTTCAGATAATAAAACTCTCTGTTTAAATCTTCAACCACAGAAGCAACTGATCGGATATTTTTTGAGTACTCGGCATCTTTTGTATAAACATAATAGAGCAGATAAAGAATAATCGCACCAAGTATCACAATGAGATATTCTGTATTGAAACTGAACTGATCCAAATTCACTGTTTTTTCTCTTTGGATTCACGGATTAAGATACGTTCGCGTGCAGTGAGATAAGCAGCCCACTCTTTTTCATCACGCTCGTGCATTCTGACAATCTGTGCCAAATTGGGAGAAAGTGCCTTAAAAAACACGCCGATATCACGTTTGGGATGCACCGGCATATTGATACGCCCATAGTACTCTTTACCCTCTTGCAGCATAGGCTCTTCAAGTTCAAAATGTTCAAACCCTATAGCTTTTATATGCGCTTCATTTGTCAAAGAGAGTCTTTTTGGTGTTTCATTTTTTAAAAACATTTCAAGCGCATCTATTTTCCGGTGCAGTTCCACCATCAGGTTGAGCAGTACCGGATCGCTCTCTGCTGTTTCGCCACGGGCTTTTGCAAGCTTGAGCCACTGAGAAATCGGATCATCGTCACTTTCGCTCAGTTGCTGATATTCTCTTTCGTATGCATCTTTGTTCAAATCAGCTTCGGAAAAAACTATAGCAATCGGTGCGGGAACTAAACGGGGTTTATTCATGATACTACCTTGTCTGTTATGATTAAAATTAAAAAAGCAATACCCAGATAGCCGTTAACTGTAAAAAAAGCACGGTCTATCTTTGTAAAATCTTTTCGTACTAATCTCTGCTCATAATAGAGCACAAATCCACTGCCAACAGCAGCTATATAGGCAAATATTCCAAGATCTGCAGCCCATACAAAAAGGAGCCAAAACAAAACAGCCAGGGCATGAAAAAGAGCAGAGATAAAGAGTGTAGCATCTGCTCCGTAACGAGACGGAATAGAATACAAATCATTGTCTTTGTCAAAATCCATATCCTGCAAAGAATAAAGCAGGTCAAATCCTGCAACCCAAAAAATCACACCCAATGAAAGTAAAACCGACCATAAAGGGATAGCAGCACTCACAGCAACCACTCCGGCAATAGGTGCAAGCCCTAATGCAAGTCCTAAAACAACATGCGCCAAAGAGCTAAAACGCTTGAAGTAAGAGTACGAAGCCAAAACAAACAAAATAGGAAAGCTTAACGCAAAGGCAAGAGAATTTATCATATATGCTACGGCAATGAAAATAAGAGCATTGACAACTATAAATATAAGTATGCTTCCCCTGTCAAGTCTGCCGTCTACATTCGGACGGCTGCTTGTTCTTGGGTTTTTTGCATCAATATCACGATCGGCATAACGGTTTACACCCATTGCAAAATTTCTTGCACTGAGTGCCGCCAAAACACCTAGAATCAAAAGCCATAGACCAAACCAACCATCTGTTGCCACTATCATCGCTATAAAAATGAATGGCAGAGAAAAGATGGAATGTTCAAACATCACAAGTTCATTAAAATCTTTTGCTTTTTGTATTATTCTTTGCAAATCAAACCTCATCTCTGTATTTATGCTCCATTTTATCCAAATGTGATTTAAATTTTAATGATATTGTGCAACTCCTGTTTTAAATACCTCAATATACTCATAAAGTAATTCTACTTTATTTTTATGTTGCATAGCATTCTCTTCCAATGCACTTTTTTCTATTGTTTGCATAAGTTCATGTATATCTTCAAGATAGAGTGCGCCTGCCGCACCTTTGAGTTTATGTGCTGTTTCATATATTTTTTTATTGTCTTGGCTTGTAAAAGCATCTTCAAGTACAGGCACAAGTTCATCTAAACTCTCTAAAAACAAGCTTAAGAGTTTTATTCCGACTTCTTTTCCCACTCCCACTTTTGTATTTACCTGCTGTAAAATTTTTTCTATGTCTATAGACACAGCATCTTCTGGCCCTTGTGAGTATTTAGCCAAAATTGCTTCTAATTTTGTACTGTCTATTGGCTTGCTCAGATAATCATTCATACCGCAGGCAAGAAATTTTTCCCTGTCTCCTTTGATGGCATTTGCCGTCAATGCTACAATGGCAACATCAGACTGCAGTTCCCTGCGTATATTTTTTGTAGCTTCAAGACCGTTCATAACCGGCATATTGATGTCCATAAAAACCAAATCATACTCATTTTGCGCCACTTTGTCTACAGCCTCTTTCCCGTTATGCGCAAATTCAAGTGTCACATTTGTATACTTCTTAAAAATTGATTCTATCAACATTCTGTTTATTTCATAATCTTCTGCAACGAGTACATGTAAATAAAGTTTGTCGCATGCCTCATCTTCTTTGCACCCTCCATGTGTATTGTCTTCTTCAACCGTTTCTTCATCTGCATCACACAGATCAAAATCCAAATAAAAGAAAAAATTACTTCCCTCTTTTTCAACAGACTCTACCTGCAGTTCACTGCCAAATACATGCAGCAGATCAGCACTGATACTTAAGCCAAGTCCTGTTCCTCCGAATCTTCTTGTTGTTGATGTTTCTGCCTGGACAAATGGCTTGAATATCTCTTTGAGTTTATCAGGGGCAATACCAATCCCACTGTCTTTGATGCTGAAATGGACTCTTTGCTGTGTTGGCGTTTCATGAACCAAAGATATACTAAATGTAACTTTTCCGCACTCAGGAGTAAATTTAATGGCATTTGAGAGCAAATTAATCATAACCTGGCGAAGTCGTGTCGCATCACTGTATATACATGATGATATGGCATTATCAATTTCCAACGTATAGTGCAGTCCTTTTTCATCTGCTACTGATTTGAGCAGTTCATAGGTTGTTGCAAATTCTACAAAAGGATTCAAAGCTACCTTTTCAAGTGAGATTTTATTGTTGGTTATTTTTGAAGAGTCTAAAATATCATTGACAATATTAAGCAGTGTTTTTGTCGAACTGCTGATAACATTGAGATATTTTTCCTGTGTTGCATTCAGCCGTGTTTTACCCAGCAACTCTGTAAAACCCAAAATACCGTTCATCGGTGTTCTGATCTCATGGCTCATATTTGCCAAAAACATTGCCTGTGCTGTTTCGGCCGCTTCAGCTTTTTTTCTACTCTCTACCAAAGAGGTTACATCTTCGCGAATGGCCATATATTCTATAATTTTATTATTCTCATCATGAATGGGAATTATAGAACTCTTTACATAGTAACTGCTTCCGTCTTTTGCCCTGTTTGCAAATTCTCCCTGCCAGATGTTTCCTTTTCTTATTTCCCTCCACATCTCGGCAAAGACCTCATCAGGGACATCAGGGTCACGGACAATACTGTGCGATTTGCCAATAAGTTCTTCTTTTGTATAGCCGCTCACTTCCTCAAAACGTTCATTTACATAGGTAATGTTTCCAAGCGTATCTGTTCTTGAAATTATGACAACACTGTCAAGTGCTTTTAAAAATTCATCAAGTTTAAACTTCGATGCTTTGAAGTTTCTCTCTTTTTCTTTGAGTTCACTTGTCACATAGTCAATTAAATTAAAAAGTGCACTGTCAGTCTTTGAAACATTTTTATCTCTTCTTTTTTCTCTACACTTGCTTTTGAGTGTACGTGTTCCTTTTTCGTGCAGAAAAAGTATAGTTGTTGTAATATTGAGCAGTCTTGCCCTTGTATTATTGAGAAAAAATTCTCCGAAGGTAAAAAAGCCCGATGTAGGTGCTTTTTGTTCAAGCAGTCGAAATGTTTTTTCAAGCTCTTTGCCTAAAAATTGTTTTCGAGCAAGACATGAGTATATAAAACAGGACTGCAGTGACTCCTCATCAAAAAGTCTATTCTTTGTATTGTATTGATTTACCAGTGTTCTGCTTCCTATACCAAAACGAACTTTCTCACCCTCTTCAAGATTTCCCCCATATAAAAGACTGCCATCATCATTTACATGTAACATTGACCGTGCTATAAATATATCCTCTTCCTGGCAAATTAGCGGAAACTCTATCGTAGAAGCCGGCATATTGTCTACTGCAAATGCTCCAAGTACTTCCGCATACACATCTTTTACCGGACGATTGTCAATTTCATATACTCTTGCACCCTCGGATTTGGTAATAGTAAAAGTCGGTCCAACCGCTCTCCACCCCAGGTTATAATCCTGATATACCTCTAAGTCCTCTCCTTTTAAGGCAACACATACCGCACCACCGTCAAAAACCTTATTTTGAAAAATAGTATATGTTTGTTTGAAATCAAGCATATCCCCTGCCATACCGCCTGCAAGTACAACATTATTGAGATTCAACACAGAGAGTCCGTAGAGATACTCCTGTCCGTTATGCTGCAGTCCGTCTAAAAATGTAATAACACATTTCGTCTCTTTATCAAAAACCTTTTTAGAAAGTGCAACCCCTAAGGCATAAGACTCCTCGCCTCTTTCATAGTAAGCATGAAGCCTTGTTTTTTCAAACACAGAGATACTGATAACAGTGCTGTTTTCCAGCATCTCACCATTCATAATTTCTCCCGCTGTAGAGGCACCGATCAATGCTGCATTTGGCAGTGTAGCATGTATTTGTGAAGCGATATTCTCTATTTCCTCTTGAGAACCAAGCGAGGTAAACATCTGTATAAGAGTATTTTCATTATTCGTATCAATATAAGATTCTTTTAAAAATTTAAAAAAGTCCTCTTTGTCTTTGTATCTGTAATTGTACTGCTTCATGAAAAATCTTTTTGTTTGAGTTTACACTATATGGCTTTATAAAGTTATTAATTATGCCTTCTTACTTAAGTTTGCTATAATTACTCTCTAAAATAATACAAGGTTTGCCCAATTATGAAATTTACTGTTTTTCTTTTTCTTCTCCTTTTTTTCACTGCCTGTAATTTCACAGAATCCAAAGAAGAGCTTGCCGCAAAACAGCTTGAGCAGAAAAAAGCTTTTGAAGCAAAAATTGCCGATACAAAAGAGGTACAGCTGAAAAAAATTGATGCACAAAAAGAGCAGGAACTGGCAAAAATCAATGCACAAACGACTCTGGCTAAAATGGAAAAAGCACAGCTTTTGGAAAAAATAAAACTTGAAGCCGCAGCACAAAAAGAAAAAATGCTTTTGGCGCAGGCCAAAGAAAAAGAGGCTTTTGAAGCAAAACTGCGTGACTTAGAGCGTCAGGATGCTATGGAGTTGAAACGCTATCTTTTACTCATACTCTTTTTTGTATTGGTTATTGCTACATATTTTATCTACATCTACTTCAAACGCAGACATGATGACAAACTCAGGGCCTATCAGGACAATCTCGACAAATATTTTCATCAGCAGGAAAATATGACAAAAATGCGCATAGCCGAAAAAATCATTGACACTGTTGCCAGCGGAAAGCTTGAAAAAGAACAGGAAAGTGCACTTATACAGGCACTCAGTGGAACCATCACCCCATCAGCACAAACAGAACTGTTGCTTGACGAGAGCAGTGAAGAAGTAGAACTCATCGAAGAGAAAAAATGACACCACGCCAACTTGCCATCATAGGACCTACCGCTTCTGGAAAAAGTGATCTGGCTATTAAAGTTGCACAAAAACTTAATGCCTACATACTCTCCATAGACTCTTTAAGTATCTATAAAGAGATAGACATCGTTTCTGCTAAACCATCCAAAGAAGAGCTTGCACAAATCAAACATTTTGGCATCAACGAACTCTTTGTCAATGAATATTTCAGTGTTGATATTTTTATAGATTTATACAAAAAAGTTTATGCTACATGTAAAGAAGAGGGTAAAAATCTCGTTATAGTAGGCGGTACCTCTTTTTATCTTAAATCTCTGCTTGAGGGACTGTCACCCTTACCACCTATTAGCTCAGAACATCGTTTACATGTAAAGCACAAACTGCAAAACCTGCAAGAGTGCCATGATTTTTTAACAAAGATTGATGCAGAACATATGCAAAAAATAACTCCTCATGACAAATACCGCATAGAAAAAGCACTCTTGATTTATGAAGCTTCACAACTCCCACCGAGCCAATGGTTCAAACAAAATCCGCCAAAGCCTGTCATTACAGATTTGCAGATTTACAATATTGATGTAGAGCGTGAAGTATTGCGTGAGCGTATCCAAAAAAGAACACAAAAGATGTATGAACAAGGGCTTATTGACGAGGTCTGTTTTTTGGAACAAAAATATACAAGAGCACCCCATGCCATTGGTGCGATAGGCATCGTAGAGGTTTTAGACTACCTTGATGGAAAAATTGAAAAAGAGGAGATGCTCTCACTTATCTCTACACATACAGCCCAACTTGCCAAAAGACAGCAAACTTTTAACCGCACACAGTTTGCTGATGTAACAAGTGCAAAACTTGAGGATTTAGAGGAACTTATACTTTCTTAAAAAGCATAATTCAGTCGAAGAAGTGTACGCTTATATCCGGCATCGTTACTTCCACTGTTCTTTTTGTCATCCACAAGTGCATAACTCGCTTCAAAATCCAACTTATCACTTGCTATATAACTAAAAATAATATCGTGTTCTTCATACTCTACAGGTGCGGCTGCATTCGTACCATCAAAACGACCAAAAGCATACGAAAATCCCAAATTTTGTAAAACAGTTTGACTTAAATCAATTTCCATACCCACTACATAAGCACTGGCATCATCAATAGAATCTATTGTCATTTCTTCCATAGATGTATAGTAGGGGCCTCCTCCATATCCAATAATAATCGTTTGGTTGCCAGGTGTTATAACATCATTGTAGGCAAAACTTATTCCTATTCCTTTATAAGTGACACCTGTTACGCCACCATAAACATCGCCCTCAATCATCGAAGAAGAACGTTCGTGATAATGGGCATATTGTCCTGCTAAAGATATACCGATATCACTGTTGAGCGATACTTCATATGTAGCCTCTATATATTCTAAATCTGTCTGTTTATCAAAACCATAATACCAAGCCTGCAGTTCTACATTTTCAAAACTTTTATTCATTACACCAAAAAATACTGCATATTTTCCCGTTTCTCCAGTTGCACCTATTGTTCCAGGTATATCTTTAAATTTTGAAATATTTTGACCAGAATCATATCCTGCCCATGCTGTAATATAACCAGAAACAAAAACAAAATCTTTTATACCACCATAGCCTAATGTCACAGCTTCAAAAGTATTGGGAACCATACGAATATCATCTCTGTCATTAAAAGGTGTATCTAGTTTTTGTCGTCCAATGCGTAAATCAAAATTATTATAGTAATAGTCAATATATGCTTCTCCAAAATATGTCAAAGAACTGCCATCTCCATCGAAAAAATCAAGATTTAATTTACCGGTATTAAAATCTCCACTTAGCGGTGTTATATTTTGCGAAACAAATAAAGAAAGACCAATAGAAGTGTTATAATATTTCGCACTTTCATATTTTATCTCCCCTCCTATAGCAGTACCATATGTATCTGGTGTTGTTGTTGCATCATTGTTTTGTCTGACATGTGCTAATCGAATGTGTCCGGAAACTTCTCCCTGCGTAAAAACATCATCAAACGAATCAACGCTAACAAAATCTGTACCATCACATAGACACACACTGCTACATCTATAATCTTGCATTGCAAATGACATAGAACACAAAACACCAATCAAACTAAAATATTTTACCATTTAACACTTTTCCTTAATTATTTTTCTTTACATAGAGGAGTATACATCTGACTTCTTCTGTCTCTTAATAATCCCCAATACTCTCTTTGCTTTGCGTTTTCATCTAAATCATATTCACCGTAAATTATCTCTTCCTTGTCACGAGAGGCTTCGGCAATTTTTTTGCCTGTGTAATCTGTAATGAATGAAGAACCATAAAAAGTAAGTTCACAGTTTTCTCCCCTCTCTTTGCCAATACGGTTTGCAGCAACTACGGGCACGGTATTTGCCGCGGCATGTCCCATCTGTACTCTTTGCCAGTGTTCTTTTGAATCTAGCCCGATTTCAGGTTCACTTCCAATGGCTGTCGGGTAAAAGATAATCTCAGCACCCATAAGTGTCAAAGCCCGTGCTGTCTCACAAAACCATTGATCCCAGCAGATTCCGACGCCGATTTTTCCGTATGCTGTTTCATAGACTTTAAAGCCTGTGTCTCCGGGTTTGAAGTAAAACTTTTCTTCATAGCCCGGGCCGTCAGGTATATGTGTTTTTTGGTAATTGTCCATCACAGTTCCGTCTGCATTAATGACAACAAGTGAGTTAAAACAACCTTCTTGTGCTTTTTCAAAATAACTAACTAATACAACTACATGTAATGCTTTTGCCAGATCTGCAAAATGTTGAATTAGTTTGTTATTTTTAAGCGGTTTTGCCCACTCAAAATATTTTTTGTCTTTGTCTTTACAAAAGTAAAGCCCTTCAAAAAGTTCCGGTAAAAGTATGATCTTGGCCCCATTTGCAGCAGCCTCGCGGACAAACTGCTCAGCCTTTAAAACATTAGCGTGTTTATCTTCGCTCATACTCATCTGAATTGCAGCCACTTTTACCGGTTTACTCATAACCTACCCTCTGCCTGTCACTTCTAAAAGATGGTACCCAAACTGTGTTTGAATCGGTCCGTACACAACACCTACATCTCCGCTAAATACCGCTTTGTCAAATTCAGGAACCATCTGTCCCGGACCAAACTGTCCTAAATCTCCGCCATTTGCAGAAGAAGGACATGTTGAATTTGCTTTTGCCACCTCACCAAAATCCGCTCCGTTTTCTATCTCTTTTTTAAGTTCATTACATTTTTCTTCACTCTCTACAAGTATATGTCTAGCTGTTGCCCATGCCATATTTTCAATTCCTTAGTTTTATTTCTAAAATTTTACTCTCTTTTTACTTATAATTAAACTCTAAAATCTATTTCTTAGTTACTTTTGGTACAATGCCTAAAAATTATGGAGAAAAGAATTATGAAAAATATACTTATAGGAATTTTAGCAACTTTTTTACTGCTGGGATGTAGCTCAAAGAGTGATGAAAATAAAAATATAGAACCAAAACTTGTTGTCGGAAAAAGTTTGACAGATTTAAACCTTAAAGACCAGTTTGGCAAAGAGCATAGCTTAAATGCAGATACATACAAAGTGATTTTTGCTTTTGACAAAGAGCCTGCACATACATGTAACGACTTTTTTAACACACAAAAACCTACATATCTGCAAGAGCATCATGTACAGTTTGTAGCCGATGTCAGTGCTGCTCCTTCTATCATCAGAAGCCTCTTTATTTTACCGGGACTCAAAGATTTCAAACATATTGTACTGCTCTTGGATGACAAAAACATTGCTGCGCCTTATAGAAAAGGTGTAGATACAACCAAGATTGTCGTTGTGACACTTTTAAACAAAAAAATCACTGACATTAAAACTGTCAGCACAAAAGAAAAGTTACAAAAAGAAGTAGAAGATGACTCTGCTATGTCATACATCGCACCCGTTATCAACAAAGTCATGGACAGCGTCGATAACGCTGCAAAATAACAGCAACAGACGAAAATATATAATCAGGTTTGATGCCAAAAGACAAATCTTTTTCTAAAAACATTTTTGTCACATCAAATGCTGTAATGATTTCATCACGAACAATCTCAAAGCCCATTTATTGCAGTTTTGCAACGACTTGGGCAGAGGTTTTTTGGGTGGTATTTGTCAAAAAACGTACAGAATAATGTTTTTTTATCTCTTTTATTGCTGCCCCTGGAACCGGGCTGTCACCCACATATAAAACACCACCGATGTCGCACAGTACCGCTTTTACTGATGTATCAAATAGCATAACATCCTCCTTTAAAAAATCGAAACGCCTGTTTTTGTCGTAAAGAGTTCCAATGCTTTTGTTCCGATAAGTGAATTTCCCTGCTCATTGAGTGCGGGTGACCAGACACAAATACCCATCTTTTGTGGTATAACGGCTACAATGCCTCCGCCTACCCCACTTTTTCCGGGCACACCCACCCTAAAAGCAAAATCCCCCGAAGCATCATAATGCCCACAAGTCAGCATCACCGCATTGATACGTTTTGCCTGTGCTTTGGTTATATATGTCTTGTTGTTTATCGGGTCTACACCGTGGTTGGCAAGATAGAGCATTGAGCGCGAGAGCTGTTTTGTATTCATCTCCAAAGCACAGTGATTGAAATAGGTCTGTACCAAGGTCATTGCTTCATTGTCAATATTGCCAAAACTTTTCATCAGATTAGTGAGTGCCAGATTCCTGTAGGCATGCTCCATCTCTGACGCTGCCACTATCTTGTTTATATGAATGTTTTCATCATCTGCAATACTGCGTATAAAATCCTGTATGGCATTAAAGGCTATGGCATTGTTTTTATAGTGAGATATAAGAGTATCAGTAACAACAATCGCTCCGGCATTGATAAAAGGATTACGCGGTATGCCGTTTTCATATTCAAGCTGCACCAAAGAGTTAAAAGGGTTTCCTGAGGGTTCCCGTCCTACACGCTTGTAAAGTTCGGTACCGAGATATTTTAAAGCCATCGTAAAGGTAAAAACTTTGGAAATACTTTGTATGAAAAAAAGCCTCTCTGATGCACCAACATGGTAAGACCTGCCGTCAAAAAGGGTAATGCTCATAGCAAACTGCGAGGCATCAACTTCCCCAAGCGCAGGAATATAGTCCGCAACTTTCCCTTTACCAAAGAGCGGCTGTATTTCAATCTCAATATCTTGCAGTA